>SL_7KL_010_BRINEDRAFT_10001433_pt1 | contig 11413 bp, 14 predicted proteins | sample SodLak_010_BRINE_FD_10663 | JGI IMG/M metagenome (IMG submission 10663)
GCCCGGTAGCTACGGCTACCGAACCGGCACCGCGCCTTGCCAGATGACCAAAACCGGTCTCGGGCGCAGACGCGATAATAAATCAGTGTTTCCTTAAGGGCCTGCGTCGTCGGTCCCGGGTTGGGGACGGGAATCTGCTGAACGGCCCTCGTCCAGCCGGTGGATCGCGGCCTGACCCTCCCGGGCCATGGCATCCATCCGCTGGATCTGCTGCGCCAGCACCGGTAGCGCCTCCTCGCGGTAGCGCGACACGTCTTCGATGGCCTCCAGCACATCCTGAAACGACTGCTCCAGTTGCGCCATGTCCAGCGTCGCGCTGCTGGCCCGGTTCTGGATATCGGCACCCTGCTGTTTCAGCGCGGAGGCGGTACCGGCGATCAGATCCGACGTGGTCCGATTGACCGCGTCCACGCGCTCCAGCACCAGTCGCTGATTGGCCAATGCCAGCGCCACCGTGACGGCGACATTCAGCGCCGAGGTCGTGACATTGATTGCCCGGTCGACGCCGCGGACCAACTCCCGGTTGTTGCGAATCAACACTTCCAGCGCCAGCACGCCCTGCTGGGTCACGGCCAGTTGCTGCTGCAGATCGGTAATCCGCTGGCGCAACGGAAACAGCAATTCCTCGCGAATGAAGCGCTTTCGCTCCGGCGCAAGCGTGTCGTCCTCGGACGCCGCCACCAGTTGAGCATCAATCAGACGGCCCAGCCGGACCTGTTCCCCGAGTTCCGCACCGATACCGCGAAAGGCCTGCTGATCGTCAGCCAGCGTCAGATTGTCCCGCTGCAGGCGTTCGGCGCCGGACTCGAGCTCCCGAATCACTGCATCCAGCGCATCCTGGGCCGTCTCGAAACGCCGGAAATAACGCTGTAACGGACTGGGAATACCGGGGATGCGGGCCAGCAGGCGGGCCAGCAAACCACCCTGCGGCCCGTGCCGTGCGGGGTCCAGCCGCGTCATCTGCTGGCGCAGCATGCCCAGCCCTTCGGCCACCGGCGCCTGATCACCACCCTGGCCGGAGAGTTGCCGCAACGGCGCCCGCAGCATGTCACTGCGGTAGGCCGCCTGGCGCTGCACCTCGATGCCCATGCCATCGATCCGCTGACGGGCAGTGGCGTGGGCATCGATACCGCGCAGGATCTCATCGACAAATTCTCGTGCCCGCGCCTCCAGTTCCGGATCGCTGATGGCCTCCTCGACCGCAACGCCGGTTTCCGCCACATCGGGCACATCCAGCGCCAGGCGTCGCTCATCCTGACGCTTTTCCCCCCGATCCTCTTTCATCGTTTCTGCCCCTCCGCACGGCGCGCGGAATGCGTGTAATCAATGGTCCGATCCTGAAATCGCTGCAGTTCCACCAGGGCGCGCTCCGTCGATACCGCGTGCCGCGGCTTAGAGGTGTCCAGACGCGATAGCGCCATGGCCAGTTCATCCAGTGCGGTCAGGGCCGTCTCGTTCTCGGAGACCATCTGCTCGAGCCGTGCGCGGGTCTCGGCGATCAGTTCGAGACGCCGTCTCAGGGCCTTTGCCTCGGTGGGATCGATCTCCGCACCGTCCAGGCGACGCCGTGCATAGCCTTCATCCAGACTGGCCAGGCCGTCGGCCTGCGTGGCGATCGCCTGCAATCGCTCGGTGGCCGCGGCCACAACCTCCCGGACAACGGCATGTCCTCGCTGGCTCGCCAGTTCACCCTCGCCGAAACGTCGATCCAGCAATCCCCGCAGTCGCTGGTAACGACTGTAAAGGCGGTCCGCCTGGCCGGCGTGCTGATCGCATCCGGCCCGCAGCAATATTCCCTTGGCGACACATTGCACCTTGACCAGCTCGTCTGCGTCAGCCGGCGGCGACTCCGGGTCCAGCTGCGCGACACCACGTTCCCGCTCTGCCCGCGCCGCCGCGGCCGCGGCGGCCTGCCCTTGGCGATCCGCCCGTTTCGCCCGCCAGCGATGCCACCAGCGCTCCACCGGCAAGGCCACGGCTACCGCCGCGAGGCCGGCAATCCAGCCACCGAGAGAGGGGCCGAAACCACCCCAGAGCGAGGTCAACCAGATCAGGAAAGAAGCGCCGGGCAACACCAACCAATAGCGCAGCACCACCTGCCAGCGCGAGGGCTGCAACGTCGGCACGGCAAGCCTCGGGTTCAACAGACCAACGATGAACCAGGGTATGCAGGACAGGAACAGCCCATAGGAAAATCCCTGCAGAAAATTCAGCATCGCGTCATGGCCACATGTAACCCGTGTTTCGGTACTCCCAGACACGATACGATAAACGATCAACCAGTCACGCGTAGCATCACGATGCCATTTCGAATGCTTTGCCTCTTACTGTCAGTGGGCCTGTTGCTGCTCGGCCCACAAGCCATGGCCACCTCGGTCTATGTCTGGACCGACAACCAGGGCAATCGGCATTACAGCGACGAGCGACCGCCGGACGGTGTATCGTTCCGCACGCTCGAGATGCCCGAGTCCGCGGTCAGTCGGCGCCCGGCCCCTTCGGAGCGCGTGCGCGATATCCGTTGCCGCGACTTCCAGGGGGCATTGGCGCAGTTACTGGAACTGGACGACATCGATGGCAACGACGATGACTGGCGTGCCGCGAAACAGCAGGCGCGCAACGGAATCAGCGAGTGGTGCAGGAGTTAGATCCTGCTGCCAAGGCAGCGACCCATTTTATCCAGACAGGCTCTAGCCCATGAAAAAGCGAACCTATTCAGGCATTCATCAGGATCAGAGCGGCGGCATGACCATGCTGGGCCAGATCATCAAGGATGCATGGATTTTCGAATTGATCCCGGAGACCGAGACTGGCGAAGGCTGGGATCTGGATCGCCTCAATGCGCTGCAGGAGCAGATCCACGAAAAATGGCGAGAATATGGTTTCCGGGTCAATAACCTCCCGGAACCGATTCGGGAACGGCATGAACGGATCCATCGCGAGGCCATCGAACGGGCAAAGGCGGCCGGTTGGGACCCCAGCCTCGGCGATGCTGACTGAACTTCCACCTGCGTCCGCCACGCCCCGCAATCCGGGGCCACGTCAAGACAAGGAGTGACTGAACGATGGAACTGATCATCATACTGGTCGTGCTGATCGGGCTGGGCGCCTTCGTCGCCATGCTCTACAACCGACTGGTGCGCCTGCGCAATGCCTACAAGAACGCCTTCGCCCAGATCGATGTGCAGCTCAAGCGGCGTCATGACCTGATTCCCAACCTGGTGGAGTCGGTGCGCGGCTACATGACTCACGAACGCGAGACACTGACGGCAGTGATCGAGGCCCGCAACCAGGCGGAAAGCGCGCGCCAGCAAGCCAGCGGGCAGGCGGGCGAAGCCGGTGCCATGGCCGAATTATCACGGGCCGAGGGCAGCCTCGGTGGGGTGCTGGGTCGGCTGTTCGCGCTGTCCGAGGCTTATCCGGATCTCAAGGCCAGCGAAAATTTCCAGAGCCTGCAGGAGGAACTGACCTCCACCGAGAACCGGGTCGCCTATGCGCGGCAGGCTTACAATGACGGAGCCCTGAACTACAACAACGCCGTGCAGACAGTACCGTCGAACCTGATCGCCGGCATGTTCGGCTTCCAGCCGGCAACCATGCTCGAATTCGAGGATCGTGAGGCGATTCAGCAAGCACCGGAGGTCAGTTTCTGACAGCCATGAATCGACCTGCCAGCTTCAACTTTGCAGAGCACCAGCGGCGCGCCCGGCGACAGACCATGCTGCTGGTTGCAGCCTTTCTGGCCATTACCCTGGTGATCGCAGCCGCCATCGGCGTGCTCGCCGGGGTCATGCTGGCTGCCGGCGACCAGGCCGGTGCAACGCAGCAGCAGACGACCGCCCCCGGTCCTGAATCGATGTCGCCGGCCAGTCTTCTGCAGGCCATGGATTACGAAGTCGCGGTCATCGCCGGCTTACTGGTGCTCGGCGTCATCCTGCTCGCAGCCGGCATACGCAGCCTGATGCTGGGTTCTGATGGTGCCAACGTGGCAAAATCGCTGGGCGGCAAGGAGGTAACCCGGGACAGNACCAATCCGAGCCATCGACGCTATTTCAACGTGGTCGAGGAGATCGCGATCGCGGCCAACCAACCCATGCCGCGGGTATTCGTCATCAAGCACGAGCAGGGAATCAACGCCTTTGCCGCGGGACTGCGCCCGGAAACCGCCGCCATCGGCATGACCCACGGTGCCCTGGCCTCGCTGGACCGGGATGAACTGACCGGCGTGGTCGCCCACGAGTTCGCGCACATCTCCAACGGCGACATGCGTTTGAACCTGCGNCTGATGGCGATGATCTTCGGTCTGGTGGCCCTGTATGTGGCCGGACGCATGGCCATGCGGGCAACGCTGCTGCGGGGTAATCGCGACCAGCGGGCGGCCATGGCCGGCATGGCCATCGGGCTGGCGCTGATCGTACTCGGTGGCCTGGGCATGTTCGCGGGACGCCTGCTGCAGGCCGGCGTTTCCCGGCGGCGGGAATACCTGGCCGATGCCACCGGCGCGCAGTTCACCCGCAACCCCGAGGCGCTGGCCCGCGCGCTGAAGAAAATCGGAGCCCTGCAACGTGGCGAGCGACTGGGCAATCCGCACGGCGAGGAAGTCCGGCACATGCTGTTCGCCGACGGCCTTTCCCTCAATGCCGCCGGCCTCACCGCCACGCACCCACCGCTGGTGCGCCGCATCCAGGCCCTCGACCCGGCCTTCGATCCGGAGACGGACCCGGTCTGGAGCATGTCCCAACGCGACATGATGAAACAGGCCCGCGCCGGATTGCCCCGCTAGGCAATCGCGAACCCTATCCGCAAGTGGGCAATCTTGCGCCAGGCACCAACCGTCGAGCGTCTTGTGCCTCTCCGAGATCNTTTGGGCCAGTGCAAGCTTTCGCCTGGCCCTACCACGCTGCGAGGCCCGCCAGGCCGCGAGACATGCACTCTCTTCCCCAAAGGAACTCGTGCGACAACCCGTAGTCGAGACCACGACATGATGAGCCGATACCGGAGGTTGCCGATGTCACGCAAGATCCTGTTTGCCCTGCTGCTGAGTCTGCCGCTGCTGGCTCACGCCGAAGCCGACGCCGAAACAAAGTTGGCGACGGTCGAGGAAGCCCTGGAAGACCGTGACGTGCTGGCGCGCCTTACCCCGCTGGAAGCCCAGGAAGTCCGCACGCTGCAGATGCAGGCCGAACAACACCTGGCCAGTGACAATCCGCGTGATGCCGAGCGGGACCTGGATCGCGCGCTGGAGACCCTCGGCAAGGACTGAGGAAACGCTGATTGATCCCCCGTCTGCGCCCGGGTCTGCGGTAACCGAACTGACCGCAGGCCCGGCTTGCGCTATGCTCGCGACTTTCCTGATTCCGGAGTTTTTCAATCATGCCTGTACGCTTTCCGCTCGTCCTGCTGCTGACCGCCAGCCTGTTGGCCCTTGCTGCCTGCGCCGGAGACGATCCCGCCGATGGCGAAGTCAGCCTGTCTTCCGATGAAGATCGGGCCCTGTACAGCCTGGGCCAGATTCTCGGCCGGCAATTGGCCGAACTGGAACTCAGCGACACGGAGATGGAGGTCGTGCTGGCCGGGGCACGGGATCAGGTCAGCGGCGCCGAGCCGCGGGTCGATGCCGACGCCCAGCAACAGCTGATCAGCGCCTTCGTGCAGGAACGGCAGGCCGCAGCGGGCGCCGAAAGCTCCGCCCGGCAGGAAGAACAGGAAGCTTACATCGAGGCCTACATCGCCGACGGCGGTGAGGTCACGGACAGCGGACTCGCCTATCGCATTCTTGAAGAGGGGGAAGGTGACAAGCCCGGTTCGCGGGACACCGTGGAGGTGCACTACGAAGGCCGCCTGATCAACGGCGATGTGTTCGACTCCTCCCATCAGCGTGGCGAAACCGCAACATTCCCGTTGAACCGGGTAATTCCTGGCTGGACCGAAGGCCTGCAGTTGATCGCTCCCGGTGGCCGCATCGAACTGGTGATTCCAGCCGAACTGGGCTACGGCTCTCGTGGCGCACCGCCAAACATCCCCGGCGGTGCCACGCTGATCTTCGAAGTCGAACTGATCGACGTGCAATAGCGTTTCCCTAGGGGCGGCCTGCGCGTGCCAGTGCGAATAGAATCCCGCCGGCGACAGCGAAAACCAGCAAATACGGTGCCCAGCCTGGCAGGGCCAGGCCCCAGACGGTAATCGTGTTCATACGTCACCGCCGGTTCGCCGCCGCAAGGTGTTTACCACGGCAGCCGTTCGCCATTGGTATGCCAGAAGCCGCCCGAGGTTTCCATGGTGAGTTCGTCCATGCGAGCGATCAGGCCCGCCGCCGACTCTGGCGGGTCGATCATGCCGCGGCCCTGGGTCATGTCGGTGCGCACGTACCCCGGGTGCAGCAGCGCGACGGCGATGCCCCGGTCCCGCAGATCATGCGCCAGCGACACACCGGCCATGTTCACCGCCACCTTCGACATACGGTAACCGTAACTCCCACCCGAAGTATTATCGGCAATCGACCCCATCCGACTGGTAACGATGCCAACCCTGGCTCCCGACGGCATCAATTCCATCAGCGCCTGGGTCATCAGAAGCGGCCCCAGTGCATTGACCTCGAACTGCTGCCGCATGGCGTTCAGCGCCGCGTCGTCGATCGCACCGAGTTGCTGGGGGTGCATGACACCGGCCACATTCAACAACATGTCCACGGACTGCCCGTCCAGCCGCTGTCGCAGATCGCGGACTGAATCCGAGTCGGCGACATCGAGGCCATCCTCGATCCGGGCACCGGTTGCCTCCAACGGGCCACTGCGCTGGCGGCAACAGGCAATGACTTCGTCACCTCGCGCCGTCAGTTGTCGCACCAGTTCCAGGCCAATGCCGCGATTTGCGCCGGTAATCACGATGCGTTGCATAGCGAGTCTCTCCTGCTCGTGCCTGGCTTCGGGTCTCATGGTCAGGCAAGGGATGGATTGTCCAATCTGTGACGTAAAAGGCTTGAATGCCGTTACGGAGTATGGAGTAATCAGGCTGCGCACTGCCAGCGATGGACCGAAGTTAAATCGGCCGGTTGGCCGTCTTGCTGACCTTGCCCCGAACGGAATGCCGCCATGTCGAGATTGCTTCGATTCTGCCTGACCACTTCCCTCGCCCTGCTGATCGTCGGCGGCACTTCACAGGCCGCCATTGCCGGCGAAATCGGCCCGAAGCTCGCCTCGGTCAATGCCGCCATCGGCCCACTGAACGGCAACGGCATGCGCTTTGGCAAACACGCCAACCGGGTGGTCCCGATCGCTTCGGTCACCAAGCTGATGATGGCCATGGTGGTTCTGGACAGTGGCGAACCGCTGGACGAATGGCTGACCATTCGCGAGCGGGACTATGCGGTGAATCGAAACGCCTATTCACGCATGCGAATCGGCTCCGAACTCACGCGGGGGGATCTGCTGCGCATTGCACTGATGTCCTCGGAGAACCTTGCCTCCGACGTCCTGGCGATGAACCATCCCGGCGGGCGCCACGCCTTCGTCGCGGCCATGAATGAAAAGGCGGCGGAACTGGGCATGAACAGTAGCCGGTTCGTCGATCCCCATGGCCTGTCCGAAGAGAACATTGCTTCGGCCGCGGATCTGCTGACCATGTTGCGGGCAGCGCACAAGTACCCGACGATTCGTGACTACTCCACGACGCCGGGATTCGAGGCCCGGTTCCGCTCACCCCGCTATAACCTGCAGTACGGTAATACCAATGCCCTGGTCCACGCCGGCAGTTGGGGGGTGACCTTGAGCAAGACCGGCTACATCAATGAGGCGGGACGCTGCCTGGTGATGGTGGCCAACATTGATGGCGAACCCACGGCGATGGTGTTTCTTGATTCCTTCGGCTCCCGCACGCCCCTCGGGGACGCTTCCCGCACCCGTCAGTGGCTGCGTTCGGGTGAACGTGGAAGCGTTGCAGGAGCGGCACTCGATTATGAACGGTCGCGCACGAGCAGGATCCGCGAACGCAGCCTCGTCAGCAGCGCTGACTACCAGGAATCGCTTTAATTCGGCCTATCCTCGACGGCGGTCGGGCATGGCCAGTTCACGGGCTGGAATAAAGGTGCGTTCGACAGACTGACGCATCTCGGCATGCTGTTGCTCCACAACGAATTCCCAGTGCGCCAGAAGCTGGGCCTCAAGATCCTCGCGCAAGGCCGTAATGGATGCGTGCAACTCGGCCTCTACCATGTCGCGGTTGCGCCAGGCATCGAACTGCAGCAACCCCCAGTCCGTCACGGCCCAGGTAAGACCGAATGCCAGGGCTCCGCAGAGCGGCGCACCCACGACACTCGGGCTGCAGACCATGGTGCCCGCGCCGGCCGCGGCACCCGCCCTCGCAGCACCACGGGTGAGGCCGCGCATGCGCAACGAACCCCCCGCCGCACCAAGCGCTCGACGCCCGAGCAGACGCATTGTGACCGCAGTCGCCCCGGCGCCGGATGCAGCAGTCGCCGACACCGCCAGACGACTTTCGAAATCGGGACCACTGCGCTGATCCAGGGCAGGCAGTACCTCTTCCAGGGATAGTCGGAAATCGGTTTGCGAAATCGATTCCGGCGCCAGGGCACGGCCGGATACGCGCTCCATGACCTGCTCGATCCAGTCGCCGCGCAGTTGCTGCTGATGACTCTTCATCGCCATTGCTCCGGCCCGATTCAGGCGCTGGAGCCGGGCCGCGTATTCAGTGTCATCAAAGAGCTGCTGCTGCAGCCGTTCCAGCACGACATCGCGGTCCACCATGCCGGCCCGATCAAGCAACCAGAATGTCATCCGGCTGTACTCGCCGGACAGCGAGAAGTACCAGTCCGCAAAAGTCGGAACCTGGGCATGGATGTCGGTGAAAATCCGATCCAGTTCCTCCTCGACCAGCTGGGTCATGTCGCGTTGCAGGCGAGGCTGCGAAGCCGATAACTGCTCCTGTGACACCTTTTCCAGGGCCAGGGCATCCGCTGCCGGCATGCGGTGGTAAAGGCCGCCCAGTTCGACAACCAGCGTCGGCTCGCCCCGCCAGAGGCCATGAAGCGTCTCCCGTTGGTCAATCGCCAACCACAGCAGGGCTCCGCCGAGAAGTACCAGGACGAGGCCGATCAGTCTCCTGTCAAACCGCCCATGTGATTCAGTCTGCGCCGTCATTCCGCCTCCACCAGGCCCGCGTCTCCATCGCCAGGGTCAACGTTCCCGCGAGGTACAACAGATAGGACCACAGAAACAACGCCTTGACACCGAACAGCAGTAACCAGCCTGCCACCTGCAACCCGGCCACCGGCACCAGTTGCTGTGCCAGCCACCAGGCCCCGGCGTCCAGCGCCGCATGGAATTGCAGGGCGGCCAGCAACAACTCGCTTTGCGCCTGCTGCAAGGCCACCTCGCCGGAGATGGCCGTCATCAAACTGGATTCCTGCAGGTCCGGATACCGCCCGTAAAGGCTCACCAGGGCCAGCAAGGGCACCAGCAGGCACAGATTAAGGCCCAGCCAGAACCGCCAGCGGGCAAGGGGCAGGAAATGCTCTGACAGATGCCGCTCCAGAGCAGACCCAAGCCAACTCCGGGCCAGTGCGGCCAGCGGCAGATGCAGCAGCAGCAGTTGCCAGGCTGCAGTCTGATCGAGTCGAATCACGAAGGGCAACAACAGCGCGGACAGCAGCGCGGCCTGCAGACCGGTCCGCAGCGTCATAAGGAGCCGACCGGAGAGATAACGCTGCAGTGGACTGCCGAATCTGACATGCGCATGCAGCAGCAGCCGGCGGCGGGCCCTGGCGTGAACATAAAGACCCCGGGCCTGCACCAGCGCCAGAATGAGCCAGACACCCAGGACCGCCGGAGTACTCAGGTCCACCGCCACCAGATGCAGGATGAACAAACCCGCCAGGGCGACTAACATAACGGCCACGTCAGGGCCTGAATCGATCCAGATGCGCTTCATTGCGGATCAATGTGCTAGCGTCCGGGCCGGGACGCAAGGTCGCCGACTGGCCAGTGCCGCATCCTTGTCAGACCGGAGAGCGTCCGCCCTCAATCAATCAAGCGGGATCACTCCCGGGCGCGCTGCCAACCGCGATCGCGCATGCAGTCATGCAGGGCACGGCGCCGCAGGGCCTGACGTTCACCGTCCTCGTAGATCGCGGTGTCGGCATCGGTGTCGCCATCGTCCTCTGCCTGCTGCATACGCTGTTCGTCGATTTCCATGATCCGGCGATCAGCGATCGGCTGGCAGCGCGACAGATCCAGGTTGTACTGCCGGCGCTGGTCCTCGGTAGAGACACCGGGGTTGACCCAGCGGGCTTCCTCGGCGAGTCGGCCACCGTCAGTGCCGGCACATGCCACCAGCAGCAGTCCAGCGAGTACACTCACCGGTAGGACAATCCTTGCACCGTGATCCATAGTTGCTTTCCCTATCCTTGAACACATCGTCCAGGACCCCATGTTATCTGAGACGATTCGCACAAAGGAGTATCAATTCGATGTCCAGGCAACAGCCTTACGCCACCCCTTCCCCGATTCGACCTCTCGCCCTCGGCCTCGGCCTTGCGGCGCTGACACTCACCGGCACGGCAAGTGCCCTGGAGCCCGCCTGGGAAACCGATGCGGTCTTCGAACAGCCCGAATCCATCGCCTATGACGCCGCCTCCGGCTATCTCTACGTGAGCAACGTTGCCGGCGACCCGGATGACGCCAATGGTCAGGGTTTCATCAGCCGCATCACCCTCGATGGCGAGGTGGAAACCCTGAATTGGGCGTCCGGCCTGAATGCGCCCAAGGGCATCGATATCGTCGGTGATCGCCTGTTTGCGGCCGACATCGACCATCTGGTGGAGATCGATCTCACCAGTGGCGAGATCGTTGCGCGCCATGAAGGTAACCGCGCGGTATTCCTCAACGATGTTGCTGCTGCACCGGATGGCAACGTCTATGTATCGGACATGATGACCGATGCCATTTACCGGCTGCAGGACGGCGAATTCACGCGCTGGCTTGAGAGCAGCGAGCTGCAGGGTCCGAACGGCGTCCTGGTCGAAAACGACACGCTGATCATCGGCTCCTGGGGCAATATCGTCGACGGGTTTGAAACGGACACGGCGGGCCACCTGAAGACCGTCGAACGGGAATCCGGTGCAGTCCGTAGCCTGGGCGACGGCAGCGAAGTCGGGCACCTCGACGGCGTACAGCCTGACGGTGACGGCAACTATCTGGTCACTGACTGGATGAGCGGCGATCTCTACCGGATTCAGTCCAATGGCGAATTCGAGACCCTGATGAACCTGGGTCAGGGACTGGCCGATCATCTGGTACTGCTGGACCAGGAGCTGGTGATCCTGCCGCAGATGATGGACGGCGTGGTGCATGCCTATCGGCTTGAACCCTGAGCACAAGGTGTTGCGCTTTCCGTCGCCAAG
>SL_7KL_010_BRINEDRAFT_10001434_pt1 | contig 11405 bp, 9 predicted proteins | sample SodLak_010_BRINE_FD_10663 | JGI IMG/M metagenome (IMG submission 10663)
GGAAGTACAGCAGCAGACGGACAGGGCGGGGCAACTGTTACAGAGATTTGGCGGAGCTTTTGGTATAAGTGGAGGTCAAGGACAAGGCCAACAAGGTACAATACCACCTATGATTTATCCCCGCATTGTAAACAGTCTCTCGTTCCAGATGGAGCTGATGGAGAAGGAGATCCGGTTTGCGGATTATGGGGTAACGACAACGATTCCGGATTTTTATGAGAATCACTATTCTCCTTCAGTATTGAGCGTAGTTCAAAGTTATACGATTGGCCTACCCTTCACCATTATTGGTTGGATACGGGGAACAGAAGATGAACCATCAAAAACTCTTGAAGAGGATCCTTTGCAGGGAGAATTAATTCAATTGTCCAGGAAAGAATTAAGCTATATAGAAAATATACGGGAAAGGATCTCGGTAAGGCTGGATGAAGAAACGGGTTTGTTGAATACAAGGGTAAGATTACAAGATCCCCGTGCCGCTGCTGAATTAAACCGGCATCTCATCGAAATGCTAAAGGAGTATGTGACAGCATACAGAATCGAAAAGGTGCGGCAGGACTTGGAGTTTGTAGAGGAACAGCATGCAACTGCACGAGAACGGTTTGAAGATCGGCAAATCGCATTGGCTGATTTCAGAGATGCAAATATTTCACTTGCAACGGCCAGGGCTCAGACTGAACTGGAAAGGATCCAGGATGAAAAAGATTTAGCGTTTAATCTATACAGCAGTTTATCACAACAACGAGAGGAGGCCAGATTGCGATTGCAAGAACAAAGGCCTGTGTTTAGTGTTGTGCAAGCAGTTAATGTTCCAAACGAGAGAAGCAGCCCGAGGCGGGGGTTTACTTTAATTTTATTTACAATAGTTGGAATAGGCCTTGGAGTTGGGTTTAGCTTATTTAAGTTTTATTTCAAGTAAATATTCTTTTGAATTATTTTCAATTTGAATACAATTCTTTCAGTCTACTATTTTGAAGCATTTCTACAAAAAAATCACCGGAACTTTAGATTTTCAAAATAGATCAGAGGATTTTAAAGCAAGTCTAAAAAATGCGTTTTACAATTCATCTGAGACGGTTCTCTATCCCTTACTGTGGGTTATAACTACTCCTATTTTTGTTATGTATTTGGGTACTGAACAGTATGGGATTTGGATGCTAATAAATGGTTTTATTGGATTTGGGGGTGGGGCGATGGGACTTGGCCTCACAGATGCCACTGTAAAGTTTGTTTCTAAGTACCGGGCACTTAAAGATATTCCTGCAATTGTAAAAGTCTTTCGAACAACAATGACAGTGTATTTTTTGATGGGAATACTTGTAGGTATTATTGTATTTGGATTTGCTGAATTACTTATTCAAAATGTATTTAAAGTTGAAGAACAAAACATTCAATTGGCCATAATCGCTATAAAAATAGCTGGTATAGGAATATTTGCTCGTTTTTTTAATGATATTTTCAGGTCGGTTATATATGCCTATGAACGTCATGATATAAATGCTAAGGTTACCATGAGTATTGATATTATAACCATGGTAGTAAATGTAATTCTTGTAATTGCTGGATTTGATTTATCAGCAGTTTTAATTTCGAGTATTACTTTTTTGGTAGTTGGTGGAATAGTTAAAGCTTATATATCAAAGAAAATATTTGTTAACTCTTTGTCTTTTAAACCATTGTTTGACAAATCAGTATTGAAAGAAGTATTCAGCTACAGTTTTTACACGTGGTTTCAAAGCATCCTTCGGCTCAGTCAATCAAAACTCGACCGTTTTTTAATTGCCGGCTTCATTAGTGTAAGTGGATTAACCTATTATGTAATTGCATTAAAAGTTGCGGAAATAATCCATAGTGTTTTAGCCAGAGCTACCTCTTTTGTTTTCCCTATGGTTTCAAAATTAGTAGAGAAAGGAAACATAGAACGTCTAAATAAAATCTATCATAAAGCCACATTTTTCATTGTTATAGCGACGATATCTATAGTTACACCCACCTATTTATTTGGTTTTAGTTTGCTTGAAATTTGGATGGGAACTGTATTTGCAAATGAAGCGATATTAATTTTATATGTTTTCCTTGCCAAATATATGTTTCATCCAATTGGTATTATCAATCATCATTTTTTATTAGGTACAGGGCTTGTTAAACTTAATATTCAATTTTTAGCAGTCACAGTTCCAATCACACTTGGTTTGATGCTAGTACTTATGCCAATATATGGATTAGTAGGTGCAGCCTTGGCAAAGTTGATAAGCATACCTTCATTATTAATAATGCGAATAATATCTGAAAAAATAGTTTTTAAGAAGTTAGATATTAAATCAAACTTGTCATATTTCATTCCTGCACTTGTTCCCTTTATTCTTATAATTTCTTGGTTAATTCATAATCCATGGATGTCGTATTCAATTTGGATTATAATACCACTGTTTCTTTTACTCATGTTAGTAGGTGGTACTGCCGCTTACTTTATTTCACGATTATGTCAAAAAATTAACTTGATGCCTAGTTATAGATAAAGATTACTTTCTTATGCTAAAAAATTCAATTGAAGATATTATACAGAAAATATTTAATTCATTGGGATATAGGGTTCATAGTCATGATTATTTTAAAAGATATGATGTGCAATATCCCGTTGATATACGAGAAAAAGGTAATAATCCAAAACTATTGCGCTATCATTGTAAATCTCAACCAGTAATAATTGAAGCTCCTATTGAAAAAGGGCGAGGTCATCCGGTATTTTCATTTCAACCATCTGAACCCCATCCGTTCGTAATTGCAGCAAAAAAAGCCCTTAAATCATCTTTAAGCTTTGATATAATTTATAATGAATTGAAAAATTATTATGAAACTGTACAGCCAAAAAGTGCAGCTGAATTTCTTGGGTTAAATGATGAAAATAATGAATTATTTAAATATCCCACATGGGCATGCGTTTTGCCTTGGGATATAGAATCAGTTGAAAGGTGGTCTGAAAAAAACAAAGATTCTATTTTAATTGAAAATAGAAGGGCTGGAAAAAATATTGATGCCTCTCATGGATGGGCTTGGTCCGGCCCTGTAACAGACTTAAAACTAAATATTGAAGCTAAAAGATTACAAATGTTATTAAAATCTGTAAATAGAAATGGTTATAAAAGAAACAATAATCCTGATGGTGATATTAAATCAATTGCCTTAATTGATGAAAATAATAACTGGGGATGGATGGCTACAACCGGGCAGCACAGACTATCAGTATTATCAGCATTGGGAAAAAAAGATATACCTATTAGAGTACATAAAGTAATTGATATCAAGGACGTTGAAATATGGCCAAATGTGATTTCGGGATTGTATACAAAAAAAGAAGCAAGTCAATTATTTAATAGAATTCTTCATGGAAGATTACCCACTTGCTTTGACGTTTGGCGTCAACGATCAGTAAATAAATATAACTAATATCTGTTATGGCTAATACAAAGGATATTAAAACACAATCTAAAAACTGGTCAAAGTATGATTTTTTGGTGAATAAACACTATTGGCTGAAAGAAGGTTTTGAAAATGCGTTGCCTATACGTATTAACAACTTAAAAGATGTAGTAGAGATTTTAAAGAAAGAGAATATCAGATACTGGTTGCAGGGTAAAACACTCTTAGGCTTCTACAATGAAAAACAATTTTTTGACGATCACGATGATGATATAAGCATTTGGGAAGGGGATAGAGAAGATTTCGAGAAGAATGTATTACCTAAATTAATTGGGGAGGGATTTGAAGTCATACGTGATAATGAAAAAATGATTTCTGTTTGTAGAGACTTTAGATATATCGATATCTGCATTTTCAAACAACGAGGTAAGATTGTTGGATATGGAAAAAAATGGTTCCCAAAACACTTATTTGAAGAGTTTGATTATATAGAAGTCTATGATGGATTATTTTCGGTACCGAAAAATAGTATTAGACTTCTTGAAATAATGTATAATCCAGGAATCACATATCGTATCGGAAACTTATTAAGAAGACTAAAGAAATCAAATCCCAGTAACTATAAAAATAGAGCTAATGAATTAGCGGTTAAAATTGGGTTCAGATTACCTCACTCTTTAAGAAAAGTAACAAATATTCCATTTTCTTTATTAGGAGTACGATATAAACAACTGAATAAAAAAGATTTCCTAAATCTAAATGTTGAACCCTTGGATTCGTTTAATTGGAAATGGAGAAAACCCCATCTTGATATTATTACTGATAATGGAAAATATGTTAAAATTAGAGATATAGTTTCATACCTGAAAACAGAGAATACTCTAAATAATATTGTTGACAATATAAATGAAACGGATACATCTGAGAAATTTTATGAGCCCGTTAATTTAGATCAAAAGTTCTGGCAATCGGGAAATAATTATTTTATGTACTGTATTTTATATGAATATAAAAAAAGTGTAATACCTTATAATTCTGCTAATAATTATATAGAGAAGATTGGTTATCCGAAATTATATACTGCGGAATATTATGAGTCTCTGCCTGACATGAATGAAGATGAAATCATCAAATTATTTAAGATAGACCCTATTGAAATAAATAATAATTCAGTTACAAGTGGAAAACATAGAGTTTGTGCAATGATTGGCCGGTTAATTTCGGAAAAAGACTATATCCCCATGTGGGCAATTATTAAATAAATTGTGAATAGAATGAAGCAACCTGTATTGGTAACTGGATCACATAGATCAGGTAAAAGTTTAATAACAAAGGGTATTGCACAATCTGGCAAATATAACATTATTCATGAACCTTTAAATGTCAATCAGAGAATAGGCAGGAATGGATTAAATATAGATAATTACTATACGTATATAAACGATAGTAACAATGATAGGTATAAAACAGAGTTTGATAAAACTCTTAGCTATGATTATCGGCTGTTGAAAGAATTGAAAATGGTTAATTCTCTTTATGATGTTGGTATAGCTTGTAAAGATATATTGCTTTCAATAAAGAATAAAATGAATAAAAAAACCCCGTTAATTGATGATCCCTTTGCTGTATTTTCTGCTGAATGGTTTTATCAAGTATATGATGCTAAAGTTATTATTCTGATTCGGCGCCCTGCTTCCTTTGTAAGTAGCCTTAAGACTTTGAATTATCACTTTCCGTTTGCTGACTTACTCGGTCAAGATGAATTGATAAATAAAAAATTGGAACCATTCAAAAATGAAATAAAAGAATTCATTGAATCAAAAAAGTCTATTGTTGAACAGGGGGAACTTTTATGGAGGATAATATATAGTTCAGTCCTAGATTATAAATATAAATATCAAGATAAATGGCTATTTTTAAAGTTTGAAGACCTTTTGGATAAACCATATAATACTTTTATGGAAGCATATTTTTACTTAGTGGAAGAGTATAATGATCATATATTTAATAAAATAGAAAAGAAGATATTATTAAATAAATCTGATAAAGAAAGGATTGTTAGTATAGAAAATGATACGTGTCATTACCCCTACCAAATACAAAAATATAAATACGAGAAAAACCTCACTATAAATGAAATTGAGTATATAAATAAATATAATGATTATATCTACGATAAATTATAATTGAAAAAAATAAAAATAAATATATTACCCGTATTATTAGTATTGCTAACATTGTTTATCTTCAATGCCAGGCCAGGCATTTTAGGGCAAAAATTTGGAGGCGTATTCTTCTTAATAGCAATATCTGTTTTTGGACTAACTATATTAGGAAGTAAATGGAAAAGAATTCTTATAAAGAAAGAGGTACTAATTATTTATATACTATATATAATTATGTATACTTATGGTTTCATTCAATTATGGATATTAAATATACATTCATATAGTGCAGTTATTAATTCTTTGTTATTAATTACAATTGGAATGTTGGGTTTTGTAACGTTTAGCCATAATGATTTGAAAAATTCCATTAGGGCAGTATCAATTATATTTGTAATAATAACCATCTCATATATTATTTCCTATGTTTTAATATTTATGAGGCAAGAATTAATATTGATGAATATTGTTTTGCCAATGTCTGAGTCATCAGAATATATTTATCCCGTCTACTTTCCTTTTTCAATATTTTATGATGGATCAGTAAGAATTCTTACCGAAAGAATACCTAGGGCAATTGCTAATTATCGTGAACCAGGGTTGCTCCAATTAATTATGATTTTTCTTTTTTGGATTAACTATTTCATTAAAATAAAAAACTATAAATTAATTAATATATTTATAGTTTTACTTTTTCTACTCACATTTTCAACTGCTGGCTATATCTGTTTTGCTATAAGTATAATTGTCTACTATATAGTAAATTACGGATTGAGCATTAAGGGTATTGTAGCTCCTTCATTTGTGTTAGTTATCTTCATAATTTTATTATTTTTTTCGGATACTCAATTTGCCATCGAAAGTAAATTTGATAACCAATCTGGAATGGTAAGGTTGGAGGCATTATTAATGTCTATTGAATTGCTAAAAAACAATCCATTAATTGGTATTGGTTTTTATCAAACAATTTATGATGTTTCTCTTGGTATAAATTTTATAGGCACTATAGCACAATTAGGCATTATAGGAACAATTATTACAATTTTACCAATAATTTATACATTTTATATAGCATCAAAATATGATAAAAAATATCTTGTTATTCTTGTTCCTTTACTTATAACATTATTGTTTTCACAACCATTATATGATAAAGCTATTACTGTTTACATGTTATCTTTAATTGTATATTTAGCGAAATATGGCGATACCAAAAATTTCAATAATCACTCCATCCTACAACCAGGGAATTTACCTGGAAGAGACAATCCAATCCATTTTAAAGCAGAACTATCCAAAGCTTGAGTATATTATTATAGATGGTGGGTCAAACGATAATTCTGTTGAGATCATAAAAAAGTATGAAAAGCAATTGGCATATTGGGTTTCGGAAGCGGATGAGGGGCAAACGCATGCAATAAACAAAGGATTTAAAAAAGCTACGGGTGATTTGGTTGGCTGGATGAATAGTGATGATTTATATGCAGATGGTGCATTAAATAAAGTTTCAGAAGTCTATCAGAAATATCCTTATTCAGAGGTGTTTTCTGCTGATAAAATCCATATTGATAAGAATGGAATTGAACTCTTTCCACAACGATACGCTCCGTACAGGTTAGATACTTTTGCAAATGATAAAATGGCGATGTGTAATCAGGCCTGTTTCTGGAAAAGATCAGTTTTTGATAAGATTGGATATCTTGATGAAGAAATTCAGTTCGCAATGGATTATGAGTTCTTCATCAGAATGGGTATTAACAATCTGAAGTTTAAGCATGTGCCAGAAATTTGGGGTAAACAAAGATATTACGAAGGAACAAAGACTTCAGAAGAGAAATGGTTAAATATTTTGAATAAAAACAGGCTTGAAATCAATAAAGAATATGGTCTTAAAAAAAGTACTTTAAAAAAATATATTTCTAAGTTGCACAGGGCATTATATTACACGCGTTGTGGAAATATCAACTATATGTTTATTCCAAAAGATGAAGACATCTAAAGGTATATTCTTTCTGAGAAGGACCATTAAAGATATTATTAAACCGAACCGATTCGGAGTCAATAAAGATTGTATCTATCAGAATAAACCATTCCCATATTCACTAGATTACACCACCAAAGGAATGGTTGAAGCATATGACATGACATTTGATGATGATGGGATCATTATGATGCCTCATTACATCGATCACATAGAAAAGTATGATTTAGCAGAAGAGCATTATTATTCACCGGTAAAAATTGCACATTATGCTTTGGCGGCATTTAACGATTATTTAAAGGATGGAGATAATGAAAATTTTGAAATTTTTGAAAGACACATCAACTATTTAATTGTTAACAAGGAATATTTCAACAATAACAGTGATATAGTTGTTTGGAGAACACCCAGCTCGAATCCTAAATATGATCTTGGAAATAATTATGTTAGCGCAATTGTTCAGGGTTTGGTTATTTCCGCATTGGTAAGGGCTTATACAGTCAAACAAGATGAAACGTATTTAAATGCAGCATTAAAAGCTTCAAATCTTCTATCCATCTCGGTTGAGGAGGGTGGATTATTGGCAACATCAAAATGGGGAAAAGCTTATGAAGAATATCCATGTGTACCTTATAGTCATGTAGTAAATGGATTTATATTCTGTTTGATAGGATTGAAGGATCTCTACATGGTAAGTAATAATGATAAGATAGAAGATTTATTTAATACAGGTGTTGAAACACTTATCAAGATGATTGATGACTGGATTCTACCTTATTGGTCAAAATACGATTTACTTGATATTACCAGAGGAAGTTCAATTAATCTTGCTACCCGCCACTATCACTATTTACACATTGATCAGTTAGAAATTATGTGGATTCTGACTGGTAATGAAATATTTAAAGAGTGTAGTGAAAAGTTATTAAATCAAATGAACAATCCAGTCAATCAAATCAGGATTTATACTAATAAATTCAAAAAATTAATTCTCAAGAAGTGAAAACCGTCTACCACCTGGAAGCAAATGGAAAAACCAATACCGGTGAATATGTAAATAAGGTGCTTGAAGCATCAAAATTACATTTCACTCATGATATAGAAATAAAAGTATTCACATCAAATCAGTCGTTTTATAGCTCTCAATCTGTACTGCCCCTTTTCAGAGAGTATGGTACAGCATCGAATAATTTCTTAAAGCTTTACTATTATTTCACAGGCTTTCTAAAGATTTTTCTTCATCTGAGAAAGGAAGTTAATTCTTCTGTTTTACACTTACACTGGCTTAAGTTCAGTGTGTTCGACTTTTTTATCCTGTCATTCATTCGGTCGTTTACAAATACCAGACTAATCTTCACTGTCCATAATGTTTTACCACATGAACATAATTTTATCGACAGATATTTTTATCCGCTTATCTATAAAAAGATAGATGCTTTTACTTTCCATTCGAAGAGCTCGCACAATAGATTAAAACAGGAGTTAAATGTTCAGGTGGAAAATTTTGAATTGATTCCTCATTACGGGTATGAAGTCGGTGATGTACCTGTGCAAACAAATGAAAACAGCCTCCTATTTTTTGGTACTATCAGAGATTACAAGGGGTTGGACGTACTCTTAGACGCCTGCAATAAACTTCCAAAAAAACTAAAATGGAATTTGAATATTTACGGCAAACCGGAAATTAATCTGGATGAACTAAAAGCATATGTTGCACGAAATAATCTGTCTGACAGAATACAATGGAACACAGGGTGGATTGAAGAAGAGAAGATGGATGAAATCTTTCTGAGTCATGATATTGTTGTACTACCCTATAAAGAGATCGATAACAGCGGACTATTGCACCTGGCCATGAGTTACGGCAAACCTGTGATTGCAAGTCGTCTGGGGTCCTTAATGGATTTAATAAAAGATGAAGAAAATGGAATTCTTTTTGAGGCGAATAATTCTGATGATCTGACGAGGTGCATCTCGAAACTATTAAAGGATGAAGATTTAAAAATTAGACTGGGTAATAATGCTCGAAAGTTAATGGAAACGGATCACTCAATTGATCGTGTGGGTGAACTCCATTATCAACTCTACAAAAAAGTCTTATGATCACAGGTACAATAATATTTGCCCTTTATAGCCTGATAGTGATCATACTGATTAATACCTATTTTTTCTACCCTATAGTTTCAAAATATCTAATTAAATCGAATAAGCCTGACAGTCAATGGAGTCAGATCGGCTTTGAATACGTGATTATACCTGCATATAATGAAGAGAGTGTGGTTGAAGAGAAAGTCTTAAATACAATTCAGCATTTGAATAGTAATGGAAAGGTTATCATTGTTTCAGATGCATCTGAGGACAATACAGATCAAATTTGCAGAGGCCTTGAAAGGAAGTATAAAAACGTTGCATTTTATGTGAACCATGAGAGAGGGGGCAAGAATACCTGTTTAAATCTTGCCGTGGAGAATATTAATCCTGAAAAGGATGATATTTTGATCTTTACAGACTGTAATACTTTTTTTGATGATCAGAGCCTGCCTGAAATCAGAAAATCATTATTGAATGGAGCTTCATTGGCTGCCGGCAGCATGGTTTATGAATCCATGAAATCTGATTCTGCAATATCAGAGGGACTGTACTGGCGCTATGAGGAGTGGATCAGAAGAAATGAATCTGAAAAAGGGAGATTAATCGTTTGCAATGGCGGATTATTTGGAATGTGGGCAGACTGCTATGAAACGCTGCCTCCATTTGTTCCAAATGATTTCGAAGGCCCGCTTAGGTTAGCCGGCATGGGAAGACGTGTTGTCATTAACCCCAAAGCAAAAGGCATAGAAACAGCCATAAATTCACCTGATGAAGAGTATTCCCGCAAGAATAGAATGGCCAATCGCCAGATGAATTGTATAATGTATCTTTGGGATGGTTTGAATTCAGGAACAAAATTTCAGGTACTTTTTCATAAACTGTTCAGATGGTTTGGGGTGCATCTTTTTGCTCTGGCCACTTTCTTCATATTTGTTATCTATGTAATCAGTGACTCTATTTTGGTTGAGGTGCTGACTTGGCTGCACCTCTTTGTATTCGGGTTGATAATATTGTCTTGGGTTAATCAGTTCGTCCAGATAGAAAATAAAGTATTGCCCAAAATCCTACATGCAGTATATGTACATCTTTTTGGAGCAAGGGGGGCATGGGGGGCTATAAAAGGAGGGAAAACAGCTATCTGGGAAAAAGCTTCCACAAATCGTTGACAGATTAGCACGGTTTTTTATCAAAGTCCCCATCTCAGTCCAAGTATCATTCCAAACTGATCACCAACAAGTAAGCCGTTATCCAGTCCCGCTTCGGCAATGAATGTTAAAGGAGTATTTCGAAAAACTGCAGGAATTTCAATTATTGTTAAAAATGACCATTTGTTGATATAGGGATCAAATAGCGCATCCTTCACAGGATCTTCAGGAACCCTGTTATCCCATCTTTTTCCGTAATTCCTGCTAAATGTACCTTTGGTGGTCATAAGTATATTTCCCGGCAGAGCAATTTTCACTCCAAGGTGGTGAGCTACAATCCGGTTATTGAAAACTCCTATCCGTGGATCGGAACTTGGTATAAAAAGTGGGTTACCAATTGTTCTTCTATTGTAAACCCAACCGGTGCGGTATATATGATGATTGTAATAGTTTTCGTTTCCACGAAAGGGATCAATTTCTACACTTGAATCCGGATTATCATTCGGTCTTCTCGGGCCATCCTGGTACTTGGTATATAAATATTCATAAACAACGATTATGATTGGAATCTCTAAATCAGATCCAAAATCGATGGATACCCCG
>SL_7KL_010_BRINEDRAFT_10001435_pt1 | contig 11399 bp, 8 predicted proteins | sample SodLak_010_BRINE_FD_10663 | JGI IMG/M metagenome (IMG submission 10663)
TATACTGACCACCACTGGGCCCCAACACGTCCGTCCCGAAGCCTTGGGATGTCGGTATGCATGGGATTATCGAGATGGGTGGTATCGTAAAAATCTAGTTCCGAGAATTTATAACCCGCCCGGTTGCGATACTGCCAGGGCACGTCGTTATGTCCATCAAAAAGCGGCACACTTTCCAGAATCTCTATTGCCTGTTGCCGGTAATCATCCCGGTCTGTTTGAGCCCAGGCAGATACCGCTCCGGAAAAAATTAATATTAATGTTAAAATCAGTGTTGAAATAGATTTCATCTTAACTGTCATAAACTATTATATGTGAAGTTGAAATTAGCTTTACTATTTACAGGTTGAAGAATTCTTTAAAACAAATCAATTCGGGCTGTCCGTACTCTTACTAAAGGCTCTGTTTGTGTCCACGCAACCAGAATAACATCGCCGGTTCTTTCCATTCTGGGAAATCCACTTTGTCTCGATGCTGATGTTACCCCTACCCGTACCGGTTCACCGAGCTCACCTTCACTGTTTATTTTTCGGAGCATAATATATCCGGTGTCTTCTACCTGAGCTAACCAGCTTACATACACGTCGCCATCGTTTCCAAGCACTACATCTGTGCGACCCGTGCTGTATTCGCTGGCTACAACCACCGGTTCTGAAAAGCTTTCACCGCCATCCTCTGATTGCACAAGTTTAACCGCAGGTTCATCGTCAGCCATGGTAAACCAGGAAACGGCAACCCTGTTTCCATCCGAAACAATTCTCGGGCCATTAACCGGACATGCCATCATTTTCCATCCATCATTATTAATTGCCTTTGGTTCACTCCATTCACCCGTTTCTGATGAATATCTGGCTGCGTAAACATCCCGAATTTCATCTTCACTGCGGTTTCTGTAAACTGCAATATATCCATCTTCAACTGGTACTAAATCGGTCTGACAGCAATCGCAAACGGTATCATCAATAACACGTTTTCTGGTTATTTCACCATCAGCCGAAATTTCTGCTGAACGTAGCGTCATCGACTGATCAAAGTTTTCATACTCTCCGTGGCCGCGGCCATCGGTTTCCCTTCCATCAAGCCAGATAGCAAGCACCTTGTCATCAGATATTGGTTCAAGAGACACAAACCCGTGTTCTGTAGGTGTATCATCAAGATGAGCTGTAAACTCAGATTGCCATCTTCTCTCTTCCCCCTCAGAAAATGCTACTTTAACATGGTAGGCATACGGGCCACCCTCAACTTTTCTGAGCCAGTGTGCTGCCACAGCTTCTCCATCTTTTCCAACAACGGATGGAAAATCAGCCCAGTTCACAAAGAAATTATTGCTAAGCTTCACCGTTTGCGACGGAGTCCAGCTTTCGCCATTATAAACGGCATATTCGATGGCGTAAATTTCTTCTTCTATATTACTGGTCCAGCTCATAAAAATATTACCATTTCCATCGGAATGGAGATTTGGGAATCGTGAGCCGGTTTCAGCCGGGTTGTTTAATCCAAATTGAAAAGATGGCTGCTGAAGTTCGCCCTGACATGCTCCCAAAATCAGGAGTGTCAGAAACAGAAGAATAGAACGTTTTGCAAGAATCATAAGAAATCGTTTAAACAGATAAGAATGATTGGTATTTTTGATCCGATTGAAAGTACTAAAGCATCATAAAATAAACTCCATTTTTTTAACATCCTAAAAGGAAACGTTTGCTTCATCTAAATAATATAACACTTCACTTCGGTGAAAGGCCGCTTTTTGATCAGGTTACCACAATTATTAATCCCGGTGAACGAATTGGACTCGTTGGCCCAAACGGCGCCGGCAAATCTACTCTGTTAAAAATAATTGCGGGTGAGCAGCAGGCAGACTCAGGATCCGTCAAAATGAGCAAGGAAGCAACTGTGGGTTATTTGCCGCAGGATGGTGTAGACCCGGATCCGAACCTCACAGTTTTAGGAGAAGTTGAAAGGGGGTTTTCTGAAATTATGGAGCTCAGACGAGAGCTTGCCGAGCTTCAAAAAAAAATGGAAATTGCTGAGCCAGACACCGACGAACACTACGCAATTATTGAAAAATATGGGAGTGTACAATATCAGCTTGAGCATTCGGGTTCTTATACGCTCCAGGCCGATATTGAAAAAGTACTGATGGGCTTGGTTTTTCAGAGTCAGATTTTTCGCGCTCTACAACAGAATTTAGCGGCGGCTGGCTGATGAGAATTGCCCTGGCCAAACTTCTGTTAAAAAAACCCACGTATCTCCTTCTTGATGAGCCCACCAATCACCTGGATATAGAATCTCTGCAGTGGATAGAATCTTTTCTCAAAAATTATGATGGAGCCGTGATTATTGTATCTCACGACCGGGCCTTTCTTGACTCTGTTACAACCCGCACCCTGGCCCTGAAAAACGGGGATTTGAAGGATTATGCCGGCAATTATACATTTTACGAGAAGAAAGCTGCTGAGGAGCAGGAACTCCTGGAAAAACAGTATATCAATCAGCAAAAAGAGATTAAACAGACACAAGAATTCATTGATCGTTTTCGCTATAAAGCCACCAAAGCCAAGCAAGTACAAAGTCGTATCAAACAGCTTGAAAAAATGGAGCTGGTAGAAGAACCGGATGAGAGTCAGGCTGATATTTCTTTCCGTTTCCCGCCTCCGGAACGTTCCGGCCAGGTGGTGCTTTCACTGAAAGATGTAGTAAAAAAGTATGGTGATAATACGGTTTTCAACGGCATAAATTTTGAGGTTGAAAGAGGAGATAAATTTGCCGTTGTCGGTCCCAACGGTGCAGGAAAATCTACGCTGATCAGGATACTTGCGGGCAATGAACCGATTACAGATGGAAAACGGGAAGTTGGTTATAACGTAACTCCCGGATATTTTGCCCAGCATCAGGCTGAAGAATTAAACCCTGAAAATACAGCTCTTGATGAAATGAGGCTTGCCGGTTCAAGAGAGTCTGAAACCAGGCTTCGGACTATACTCGGCTGTTTTCTGTTTATCGGTGATGATGTATTTAAAAAAGTACGTGTGCTGTCGGGCGGAGAAAAAAGCAGGCTGGCTTTGGCTAAAATGCTGCTAAACCCCGGGAATTTTCTCATTTTTGATGAGCCTACAAACCATCTCGATATGCAGTCAAAAAATATTCTTCAGCAGGCATTTAATCAATTTGATGGAACCCTGATGATTGTATCTCACGACCGGGATTTTCTCGACCCGATTGTAAATAAGACACTTGAAGTTCAGCCCGGCCGGCTTAAAACCTGGCTTGGAAATGTGAGCTACTACCTGGAAATGAAAGCTGAACAAGATGAAAAACAGGAAATAACTGAAACAGAAAAAAAACAGTCAGATAATAACGGACTGAACCGAAAAGAACAGAGGCGTGTTGAAGCAGAAAAGAGAAATAAACTCTCGGCGAAAGTTAAACCTCTCAAAAAGCGGCTTGAAAAAATTGAAAAAGAGATAGAGACTGGCGAGGAGCGAAAATCAGAAATTGAGGCCGCCATGGCAGATCCGGATTTCTATGATGATAACGAGCAGGTAAAAAAGATATCCTTAGAATATGAAAACCTTAAATCTGCACTCGCTGAAAATCTTGAAAAATGGGAAGAAATTGCCGGACGTATTGAATTTATTGAGGATGAATTTGATCGAAATCACGGCTAAAAGGCCATAGACTGCGACCTTTCAGCTTAATGTATCAGGTTTAGAATGCGTTCGAATCGCGGCATAAAATTATCCTTATCCCATGAGAAGTAAATAATACCTGCTTTACCAATAACATGGTCATCCGGTACAAATCCCCAGTATCGGCTGTCTTCACTGTCATCACGGTTATCACCCATCATAAAGTAGTAATCCTTTTCGATAGTGTATGTGTTTGTTTCGTTGCCGTTAATTACAAATTGATCGCCGTTACGCCTGATAATGTTTCTTTCATAACGCTCAATAATATCCTGGTACATGTGCCAGTTATCGGGTGTAAGCTCAATTTCCTGTCCACTAAACGGCACCGTGAACTCTTCCATATTATCATGGTTGGTAAATCCGCACTTGAGAAATTAAAACCGCGCCGGCCAAACTGTTCAAAATCATCGGGCAAAACAAACGTTTCAATCTCTTCAATTTCCGACCATGTTCGCATCTCTTCAGCCAGACTCTCTGTCATATTAACAATATGAATACTTTCTCCCCGCTGCACAATTGAGCCTCCGGCATCCCTCACTTTTGAGGGGCTCAGCCTGATTCTGTCTCTGACTGTTACCCTGTAATTTTGCATCAGGGTTTCATACTCATTAGAGGGTTCACCGTTTACATAGAGAACTTTATTTTCAATTCTAAGCGTATCACCCGGAATGCCCACAGCACGTTTTATATAGTTTGTTTTAACTGATATCGGGGCTATATCAATCGGGTAATTAAAAACTACAATATCGTCTCTTTCAATATCTGAATACCCCGGAATACGGATCCACGGAACATTTACTCCCGGCATATAAATATCTGTGAATGGTACAGAGAGCGTCATTGGTGTTCTGGGGCCGTATGCCAGTTTTGTCACAATAAGAAAATCTCCCGTCAGGAGAGTTTTTTCCATACTGGGAGTGGGTATGCGGTATGCACCAAAGAAAAAGGTTCGGATTATAATAGCAGCAATTGCAGCCCAGACAAGGGCGTCCAGCCACTCACGAGCCCAGTGTTTAGCTTTCTTATTTTCTTCTTCGGTCTTTTTAGATCTTTTAGCTGACTTCTTTTTCGCGCTCAATTCGTAGTGTATTAGTTAGTTTAGTTCAGTGAAGGACGATCGATCTGTTCCCGTTTAAATTCGTTGCCGTCATATTCTACAAGATACCACTGGTCTCTTTCAGGCGAGTAAAAATAATCAGAAAACGATTCCATTTGGTTGTCATCACCCATTAACATCCGGGTAAGTGTGCGTTTTACCTGTGGCATCATATCAATATATCGACTGGCTCCTACATATACCAAACCATCCTCAAAAGGGCCGTCAAGATCCAGAATCATCAGCGGCATTTCGCCATCAATTATAAACCAGTATTCAAACTGAATGGCTTTACCCGGCCGGAAATTGTTATTGATAAGATCTTTAATAGTCTGAGTCGGCTCACCAAAAGCGGCCTGCAGCCTCGATCGAATTTCTATTGTGGGAATGCGGTCAATCGTGGTGGGATTATACAGCCCTTGTCCGGTCCAATTTATATTTGCAAATCTTTGTTCAAACTGAGCACGTTCATTGTAATTCACCTTTTGTATATCCGGGTCTTCAAATTGAGCAAATGCAAGAGCTGAGCAGAGAGAAAACAGTAATGTTAAGAGAGTTGTTCGTATTGCCATAGTTACCTTTCGTCTTCATCCATGGATAAAACGGCGAGGAATGCTTCCTGTGGAATTTCAACCGATCCCACCTGTTTCATCCGTTTTTTTCCTTCTTTTTGTTTTTCGATTAATTTTCGCTTTCGGGTAATATCACCGCCATAGCATTTGGCAGTAACATCTTTTCGAAGCGCACGCACAGTATCCCGGGCTATAACCCTGGAGCCGACAGCGGCCTGTACTGCTACTTCAAACTGCTGACGAGGAATAAGTTCCTTTAATTTTCCACAAAGTTTGCGGCCAAGATAATAGGCCTTATCTCTGTGGGTGATACTTGACAGTGCATCAACATGATCACCATTCAGCAGGATATCCAAACGCACTAAATCACCTTTTCGGTATTCAATAAATTCATAATCGAGTGATGCGTATCCACGGGTGCCGCTTTTGAGCCGGTCATAAAAATCAAAAACCACCTCGGCCATTGGCAGTTCGTAGGTAATTTCAACCCGGTTATTCTGCATAAAATGCTGGTTCACATAAACACCGCGGCGTTCCTGGCAAAGAGACATTATAGGGCCAATATAATCTGCGGGTGTGATAATACTCGCTTTGATGTAAGGCTCCCAAACCGTCTCTACTTTACCGGCATCGGGCATTTCACTTGGATTATCAACCTGTACTCTCTTTTTTTCGCCTTTATAGTCCGTTTCAACTTCGTATTTAACATTCGGAACCGTTGTGATAATATCGATATTAAACTCACGGTCTAACCGCTCCTGGACAATTTCCATGTGGAGCAAGCCCAGGAATCCTGCGCGAAATCCGAATCCAAGTGCTTTAGAGGTTTCCGGCTGATAGGTTAGCGAGGCATCATTGAGCTGCAATTTTTCAAGTGCCGAACGGAGGTCTTCAAAATCCTCAGATTCGGTTGGAAATAACCCGCTGAACACCATCGGCTTTACTTCTTTATAACCCGGAATAGCCTTTTCTGCTTTTCTTTTCTGATGGGTTATTGTATCACCAACTTTGGCATCCTGCAAAGATTTAACGCTCCCAATCAGATACCCCACATCTCCGGCACTGAGTTCGTCGGTCGGCTCCTGCTTCAGTTTCAGATGGCCAATTTCTTCGGCGTCATACTCTTTATTGGTTGCCATAAAAAGTATTTCATCACCTTTCTTTACTGAACCTTCCATCACCCTGATGTAAACAACTGATCCCCGGTAAGTATTAAAAACCGAATCAAAAATCAGGGCTTTAAGAGGCTTATCCTTATTCTGTTCTGGGCCGGGAATTCGTTCCACAATGGCCTCAAGAAGGTCTTCCACACCCTCACCGGTTTTTCCTGAAACTTTCAGAATTTCATCAGGATCACAACCAATCAGGTCAATCACCTGCTGGCTTACACCTTCGGGATCGGCACCCGGCAAATCTATTTTATTAAGAACCGGTATAATTTCCAGATTCTGATCAATTGCCTGGTAAAGGTTTGAAATTGTTTGAGCCTCTATTCCCTGTGCGGCATCTACTATTAGCAGGGCGCCTTCGCAGGCTTTTAGCGCACGGGATACTTCGTACGCAAAATCAACATGTCCGGGCGTATCAATAAGGTTATAAATATATTTTTCCCCATTGGGCCTCTCGTAGTCCATACGAATGGCGTGGCTTTTTATGGTAATCCCCCTCTCTCTTTCCAGGTCCATATCATCGAGAATCTGCTCCTGCATTTCTCGTTCGCTTATAGCCCCGGTTCTCTCCAAAAGGCGATCAGCAAGTGTGGATTTACCGTGATCAATGTGGGCAATGATACAAAAATTGCGGATGTTCTTCATTCAACTGAGTACAATTTCAAAAAATCTGATAAGCATTAAATATACGAAGTTGAAACGGTCATTGCATTTAAATGTTATTTATATGTTTTTACAATGTGCTTCAAAAAAAGTGATTACAATCTTATCGTTAATCTCATTAAACATATCGAAAAATGAAAAGACTTTTAAACCTATCACTGGCTCTGTTGTTTGGTATTTTCTTTACTTTAAACGCGAATGCTCAGGTCAAAACTTTCCAAGAAGTTGTTGGCCATGAAATTGGCGACCGAATTACCCTGAGCCATCAAATTCTTGACTATCTCAACTACCTGGAAGAGGCATCCGACAGGGTGACTTTACAAGAAATTGGCACAACTTATGATCATAAACTTCAGGTTGCTGCTATTGTTACATCACCCGAAAACCATGCCCGGCTTGATGAGATCCAAACCAACGCTCACCGGCTGAATGATCCGCGTATTACAAGCCGTGCAGAGGCCGATGAAATTATTGAAACTCAGCCGGCAATTCTTTATCTGGGCGGTTCCATTCACGGATTTGAACTTTCCGGTACAGAAGGTGTTCTAAAAACCCTGGAATATTACACAACCAATGATGACCCGGAAACACTCGAGCACCTTCAGAACACTTTAATGGTTATGGACCCGGTTATCAACTCTGACGGGCGAGATGCATTTGCCCAGTTTAACCACCAGCATCGCGGAAAAAATGCAAATCCTGATCTGGCCGACTGGTCGAATGATTTTACAGGATGGGATGGCAGAAAGTACCGAACCAGCCACTATTATTTCGACCTGAACCGTGACTGGTTTGCCCACACTCACCCCGAATCGAGAAACAGGGCAGCTTTAATTCGCGAGTGGCGGCCGCAGGCAGGTGTGGATGCGCACGAAATGGGTTCTGAACGCGAGTTCTATTTTGATCCTCCAACAGACCCGCAATCCCCGTATTTCCCCGAATACACTTCCAAATGGATGGAAGAATATGGCCGCGCGCACGCTAACTATTTCGACAGTGAAAATATTGAGTACACAAAACGCGAGATCTTTAACTTTTTCTATCCCGCATATTTCACTTCATACATGACATATCAGGGTGCTGTTGGCATGCTCTACGAACAAGGTTCATCGCGTGGGTTTGCATGGGAATTGTCTGATGGAACCGTTCGCACTCTGGCGGATGCCGCTTTTAATCAGCATACTGCATTTAAAGCGATGATTGCCTTATCGAGTGACAGGCGCGATGATTTACTTTCAGATTATTATCAATCTCACGTAGACGCCATTGATCAGGGTAGTGAAGGCAACGTGCGTTACCTGATAAAACAGGAAGGAGACCCGCATTTAGTATCAGAGGTAGTGAATCTACTGCAGAGAAGTGGAATTGAAGTGGACATGCTCACTTCAGATACGTCACTTGGGAATGTTGTTGACAGAGAAGGAAACAGTGTGGGTTCCCATTCGTTTGAGGCCGGAACATTTGTCATCGAAGCTTCACAACCCAGAATGGCATTCATCAGAAAACTGCTTGAACCGCACATTCAAATACCGGAAGATTTTCTTGATTTGGCGCGTTCCAGAGTAGACAGGGGCGAAAACCCACGCTTCTATGATATCACCGCATGGTCACTTCCCCTGTTATACAATTTACAAGGTTACAGTACATCCGATAATAGTTCAGTGGATGCAGAACGCATTGATGAGCCGATATCCAACCCGGGCGGAATGACCAATGAAGTTGCAGAATATGCTTATTTGATTAACGGAAATCAGGCGGCGGCACTATCAACCATACACCCGCTCAGAGACAAGGGAATTCGCCTGCATGTTATCTACAAACCTACTCAAATAGACGGTCAGCCTTACAGTTCGGGAACAATCGTGGTTCGAACAGACGGCAAGAGTGAGTATGTACATGAAGCAGTTCGGGAACTGGCAGAAAAACATGATTTAAAAGTGGATGCCGTAAACAGCGGCCGAGCGGATGTTGGATTCCCCCCGCTGGGAACTGTTGAAGGAAACAGGATTAACAAACCCAACATAGCTCTGCTTGGCAACTATCCAAATGATGCATATTCGTTCGGCTGGGCCTGGCACACGCTCGACAGGGTTTACGATATACCGCACACCATCATTAATGTTACCAAAATTGCCTCCACCCCGATGGAACGTTTTGATGTACTGATTCTACCTGAAACTCAAATCAGCGGCGAGATGGACCGCTACCTGGGAGAAGCCGGAAAAGAGAGATTGCAGCGCTGGGTCAGAGATGGTGGTACGCTGGTTGCAATCGGTTCTGCATCAGATTATGTAAGAGAAAACCTTGAGCTTGGAAATCTTGCATCATGGTACGATGATGAAGAAAATGAAGATGCGCAAAGACTCAATGTTCCCGGCGCCTTCATGAAAACAGAACTTGACAGTGAAGAGTGGATTGTTTCCGGATATGATTACGATTTACCGGTTCTGGTGAACTCTAACAGGCTATACAAAGCACCTGAAGGGCCTCCTTCGGCAAGCCAACGCACACCCATCAAAATTGCCGGTACTGATGCTCATATTTCAGGCCATTTATGGGAAGAAAATACTGAAAGGCTGCCTGAATCAGTGTTCTTATACGAGGAAAGAGTCGGATCGGGAAGAATTATACTCTTCACGGAAGATGTGAACTTTCGGGGTTATTGGAGAGGAGCTGACCGATTATTCCTGAATGCCGTAATTTTAGGCCCGAGCGCGCCCTAATCCCGGTTTATTTGTTCTTATAATTATGAAAAGAGTCTTGGGTGGTGAAACCAATTCACAACTCAAGGCTCTTATTCTTTAAATTTATTTTTATCACTCTTTTGTCGGGCTGAGCAGCTCTACATGGAACCTGAACTTATCTTCTTCTAATGTCATTGTATCATAAACTTCTCTGATCAGGTCAAAGACCACATCCGTCTCTCCCTTGATACTTGTTGACAAATAATTCACATCCACTTCCACATCGTGCTGAGCCACAAACTCAAGTAAATCCTGTACTTTTTCTTTTGGGTGATCTGTATATAATGGTATATAGGTTAACTGAGCAATGGTTTTCATAACTGATTTTATCTTACGTTTATATAGTTGGAACAATTTGTTTGAAGTATACTAAAAATAGACTGAAGACATTACAAATAACAAAAAAGGTTACAATGAAAACTTTAAGTTACGTACTCACATTTTTACTCGCATTTTTGATGTTGATTTCATGCGATTTATCTGATGAAACTTCAATAAATCCGGGCACTTTGCAAGTACTCTTAACAGATGCACCGGGTGATTATGAAGAAGTCTGGATTGATATTCAGGAAGTTCGCGTCAACAGAAGTTCGGACGCTGAAGATGGAGACAGCGGGTGGATAACAATAAACACTCAACCCATAATGGTTGATCTGCTTGAACTAACCAATGGCCGTTTTGAAGTTCTTGGAGAAGCCGATTTGGAGCCCGGTCGTTACAATCAGCTCAGGTTAATCCTTGGTGATAATAACGAAGTAGTTGTCGATGGAGAATCAATTTCATTGAGCACTCCAAGCGCACAGCAGTCAGGATTAAAACTGAACATTAATGCCGATGTGGAAGCCGGTCAGAATTACGTTCTCTTACTTGATTTCGACGCTTCACGATCTATTGTGCAGGCAGGTCAGTCTGGAAATTACAATCTGAAGCCGGTAATCAGAACTGTTAATCTTGGGCTTGCCGGTGCCATTGGCGGAACTATCGAGCCGGAAGATGCTCAGCCGTGGGTTTACGCTATTCAAAATGCCGATACAGCCGAACCGGATACTATTGCAGGAACAAGGGCATCAGATACCGGCGAGTTTTTACTTATCGGACTTCTTGAAGGTTCATATCAGGTATCTGTAAATCCTGTTGAAGACGATCAGTCCAGAACTGTAATCTCCAATGTTCAGGTTACTCCCCCTGACACAACATTCTTAGAGCCGGTTATTCTATAACCAGCACCCCACACTTTTTCAACATGACAACCCGGCCTCAGCGCCGGGTTTTTTTATTTGGAATGATTTCACGGAATTTTCCTGTTTATTTGGCTTAACAATCAAAAATTCCATAGTTTCAGATAAATGAAAAACGCATACCTCCATACCTTTCATCATAGCTGCTATCACTGCAGCCACGGGCATTTTGCACATTAATACTTTTCTTTTCCAGGCCCGTTACTCACTCTTTTTTTACTTTAACCT
>SL_7KL_010_BRINEDRAFT_10001437_pt1 | contig 11393 bp, 13 predicted proteins | sample SodLak_010_BRINE_FD_10663 | JGI IMG/M metagenome (IMG submission 10663)
ATATATATATATGAGTAGTAATCAAGAGGGGTTTCATAAATTACAAGAACGGTGGACATTATATACCCATCTTCCTCACGATACAGATTGGAGTATAGATAGTTATCGTGAGGTATTGACATTTACGAATGTAGAAGAAGCAATATCATTATATGAAAGTATTCCAGAAACACTTGTAAAAAATTGTATGTTATTTTTGATGAAGAATGATATAAAGCCTGTATGGGAAGATGTATCCAATAAAAAAGGAGGTTGTTTTTCTTATAAAATTAATAATAACAATGTCTATAATGCGTGGAAAAATCTCTCATATAGTTTAATGGGTAGAACTGCATCCATGAATCAAGATATTCAAGAACATATCAATGGAGCATCAATATCTCCAAAACGTAATTTCTGTATTATTAAAATTTGGATGAATGATAACACATATACGAATCCAAAAAATATTATTCCAATACCATCTTTAGAGTGTAATAGTGTTTTGTTTAAGCTTCATTCACCAGAATACTAATGAATACTATTTCTCTCATTCAATTGTATCATAAATTTATTCCATTGTCTTCTTCTCTCTTCTTCTTCGGTTCTTTCATCTTGTAATAATGGAATAATAACCAAACGAATAAGTAAGAGTGTTGTAGTAAATACTACAACTAATTCTACAAGTGCAATTATTAACTGATTGATTTCAGGATTAAACAATTTTAAATGTCTTAAATATGGAACTAAGAAAGCATTCATAAATCTTTCTAGAACTTTTTCTGTTGTAATACCAAAAACAATACCTAAGGTTGCTGGAATTAGTTGTTGTTCTAAAATAAAACTACGCATATATATTAGTTAAATATTATGTTTTAGGTAATTGTGCTAATCCAAGAGTTAATACACCTAAGTCTGCTACATTATATTTAACAACAAGAGGCAAATCATTCTCAAGCATTAATTCAATAGTATTACACAGATTCGTACATTTAATAAAGTAGTTCAAATACTTTAATGGGAACTCACCTTGGATAATATTTGTGGAGTCTTGTTTTTTTGTATATTCTAAGTTTCCGTCGCATTCTGAACGAACAATTTTCACTCTTGCAAAAGGTCCTTCTAGACTAAAAAGTAATTCATCTCCAATACATTTGATTTCAATACGGTCTGATAAAGGAGACAAATCACGAATAATTTTTTGAAAATCACTTGAAGGCATATTTATTACTGATGAAAATTTCACATCAGGAACTTCTAATTCTTGATAATCTGGTTCAATTAATCTTAATAGTTGAGTTTTACATTGTCTGATGTTTCCATTCTCAAATTTCAAACTTAAATATTCTACTACTCCATCTTTATAATGTTTATCTTCAATATATATAGTTAGTGTATCATCGTTATCTATCGTATTAATTAATTTAAATAAATGAAACATATTTACACCAATGACAATTTTGTTGTGCTTACAAAAATACTCTTCAAAATTATCTGCCTTTAAATGTAAATGACATAATATTACATGCGACTTATCCATATTGATAATTCTTAATCCATCTTTTTGAAAAGTAATATTTGTTTGAAGAAGAATATCTTTCATTGCTGTCATTAGAGTACGAAAGGGTGCAATCTGCACTGTCTTTATTTCTAATACATTGCTACTCATGATTTATATATATTTTTATATTATCTTTAAATACTTAAATATAAAAACTTATAATAATTATGAGTAAAATTATAATAGAAAATGAAATAAATACCATTTTAAATTCATTAACCAGTGAAGAATATGATGATTTCCTAAAATATTTAAAAAATTATCAAATCATTAAAGAGAGAAAAATTAGAAAGAAGGTTCAAAAAGAAGAGAAAATCAAGAAAATAACAAATAGTATAAATAAGTTTATCCAAGATTATTCAAGCAAAAATCCATATTTTTATATTCCAGAATGTAATCTGTTTTTAAAATATGATAATGCAAATTATTCTATTATTGATAAAAATATAATATGGTATAATTTATTATCTCAACTCAATCATTATCCTTTTCTTTTAAAACATAAAGATAGTATAAATAAAATATTCTATCAAAATATTAAAAAAAATATATTAACATCAGCAACACCAGACTCAAGAACTATACAAAACATTATTTCATTTTTCCAAAAATTCTTTTGTCCGGATAAAGATTCTGTGAAATATCTCTTAACGATTATAGGAGATTCTATTTTGAAAAAAGATATTCAAAAAATATATATTACATTTAATAAAATCACACCATTTTTACATTTTTTTGAAGATACATTACAAGAAGTATTATATGGAAAACAAAATTTAAAAAAAAACTTTATTAGTAAATACTTTAAAACCAAATATCATAATCATGACTATAAAAATGTTCGTTTTATAAATACAAATGAAATAAAAAATTGTAATATCTTATGGGATATATGTAAAACATTTATTGAAAAGAATATTTATAATATTATTGTAGTTGCTTGTCATTACTCATATCGATATACAAATAATGAAAATTTTATCCAAAACTATTGCACCAATGATGAAGTGAAAGAATATTCATTATATATGAATGAACGAGAGAGAAGTGATATTGTAAATGATTTTATAAAACATTATATTCATAGAAATAATAATATGAATATACGCGATAGAGAAATATATTATCTTTTTGAATGTTATTTAAAAGAATTAAAAGTTCCTAAAATTATGTTTCATAGTGAATTCAGAGAAGAAATGAAGAAGAATGTCACATATGAAGATGGATACTGGAAAGGTGTAACAAGTAAATATTTAGATCATATTCATTATTTTTTAAATTCATTCTTTGCAGTTCATTTTGAGGTAAATCATGACACAGACTATTCTTCTACATACGAAATTAGTGAAATTTATCAAATATTTCATTTATGGAATAAATCAAGTATAAAACCATTTTCTTTTGATTATAAAGAAGAAAATATTCTTAATATTATTACAAACTTTTTTCCTAATATTAAAATTGAAGAAAATAGAATACTATACGGTATCTATACTAAACTATGGGATAAAAAAAATGACCTCATTAAATTTATGAATGAAAAAGCATCCATAGACTATAATGAATATTATAAATGGGCTAAATCGAATAATATGTTTATTATCTCTAAAGAGTATTTTACTCATTATTTTAGTAATAATTCTTGAATTTATTGGTTTGGTCCAAACTCTCCAGAACCTTTTGGTTGTTTATAATCTCCTAGATTGTTTAGTTTTTTTGCAATTCGTTGTCTCTCTACTGAAACAATCTCACCATTTCTATTATAGGTTAAATCACTTTTTGTTAAACCACCTGTAGTTCTATGTGCAGTTCCATTCATTACTTGAGCTCTTGAGCCTTCTATTCTTTGATACACTTTTCCACCAATCGAATAACCACGATTACCATCCAGACGTTTAGCTCTTGGATGAACTGCTCTACCACCAACTCTGGATTTTACAGTCTTACCTCCTTTTCTTCTTTTCATTTTGTGATTCCTTGTTTTTGGCATTTTCTTTATAATTTATAATTAGATAATAAATTATAAAGAATTTATTGTTTAGGTCCAAATACACCGGAACCTTTCTTTTGGAGATGGTTGCCTAAATTTTTATTTTTTTTTGCATTCTCACTCTTTGCAGCGAACTTAATTCTAGAACCGGTATGAATAAGTCCATCTTTAGTTACACCACCACCTGTTCGGTGTGCTGTTCCATTCCATACTTCTGTTTTTGTTCCTTTTATTTTATCATACACTTTACCACCAATTAAAACTCCACCCTCTACTTTCTTTGCTCTACCAAATCTACGAGTTCTCGCTTTAGAATTTCCTTTTCCTTTTCCTACTCTTCCTGATTTTCGTTGGGTCTTGTTTTTTCTTGAACTACCTTTCATTATATGTTATAGAGAGAAAATAATTATCGTATTTTAAATTTTAAACGCCACGCATCTAATTCTCTCCTTGTTAGACGGTTCTCTGATTTATTAAATATGATTGCTTTCTTTGGTAATTTTAATCCTCCAAGACAACCTTCTCTAAATTTTGGATTTTTTGAAGTACAAAAATAAAATGGAGGTCCAAAATATCTAGGTAAATTATTACTCATATATATAAACATACACTTTATCTTCGTAAATTACCTATTGTTTTTATTTTTAAAAATAATACTCTATCAGAAATATCTGTGCTTCGTATTGGATAAAAGTTTTTTCTCATATCTTTTACTAACACTTTTCTTGAAAGACTACTAAACAACGCATTTTGTCTTCTGTTTGTTGTATATATCTTAGATGAATAATTAAACCAATTTATCGTATGTGCCATATATGTATAAGAGAGAAAATAAAAATTATTTATTTTGATTCTCTATAAAACGATACATTCTTTGGATATCTAATTTTGTTATCTCATATTTCTCTATTTCGTTAAAGAGTATTTTATTTTCATTCATATCTTTAAATCTACTAAAAAATGATAATAAATCTTTACGATCCATATCCAATTTATAACATAAACTCATTAAAAATATCAAGTTATTATATTCAGTTGAATATTTTGTTAATATCTTTGTAAAATCCATATCTTTGTTTCCTATTTCTCTCTTATAATGTAAATCATTATGAAGTATATTATTATTATAAATTGTTTTCAATAGAAACGATAATTCATTGAATATCCATATTTGTTTTTGGAATGTAATACGATCAATATAATCTGCATAACAAAATACTTCTAAAAAGTTATAATAAAAATGAATTGTTTCCTTTTCTTGTTGTTTCTTACATAAAAATAAATGAGGCACATTCTCATGAAATAGTAACGATAATGTTGTTCTATCTGTTTCATTAATAAGTTGTGATTGTTCTTCTATACTTACCTTATTCGTTAATAAATATTTTACTTTATCTTTCATCTCTTTTTTTGTATTTTTATATCTACAAAGAGTATCTTTATTTAATAAATTTTTTAACTCTTTTATAGAGGAGTACTGACATATTTTTAAAATATAATTTAATCTATGTAAATCTGTTATAATATATTCTGAAACAAAGTCAAGTATAGAATGATCCTCTTTTAACTTTGGGATTTTATATAGAATAAGATTCTTCATATTCTCTCTATTAGGTGTTCTCAAATGATAACAACGACAAACATTCATCAACTCTCTTATCTTTTTATCACTACAACTATTACCAATACATAGAATAGGAATAATTGTCGTTTCTTCTTTCTTTTGTTTTTTTGTTCTTTTCCCTCTTATCAATTTTATTAATGATGTAATTGTTCCCTTATCGCCCATATTTAAACCGTCTATTTCATCCATAATCATACATATATTTTTCTTCTTTTTAGAAAAAAACGATATTACACTTTTCTCACTTTGCTGATTTTTTGTAATTGATTGAATAAAAGACTTATTTCGATTATCACTTGAATTGTATTCAATAATATCATAATTAAGTTCTTCCATAATATTCTTAACAAAATATGTTTTACCGATCGAACAATCACCATACACATAAAATCCACGACTTATTGTATAATCAAATTTATTCACTTCAAAATCTAACAAATCTTTCTTTATACAATTTTTTACTTCTTCTCTATCTAATATATCATCATAAGTATTATCATAATTAAACATATATATTATAAATAACATATATTTAAGTTTAATAATACATTAAAATTTATTAAAACCATTTTTTTAATTCAAGCACCTTATCTCCTTTCTTACTACTATAGGCAGGAAGTGCATGAGGCATCGGCATATTACTAACATCTCTCTTATATTTTAGATAAGCATCTGCCTCATTCAATACACTTGGAACACAATAATCTAATACAATCTTATTTAATTGTTTTACTTGTTCTCTAATATTATTTGGTTGATGTGCTGAATATTGTAAAAATAAACTTCTCATTATTATTTTTAAATTCGTTTCATTTTGTGGTGCAACATTGTATAGACCCTTCGATAATCTATATACACCTGCACGTATTCCATTTTGGATAATATTCATATTCTCTTTTGAAAAAAATGCTCTTGATAGGTTGGATTCTTCTACATTTCCTTGTAGTCCTCCACGATAATTTGTTGTATTATTATAATTTATACCTGGATGCTTAAATAATTCAAATTGAAATACATTCGGTTCTGAAATATCTACACGACCACCTTTTCCTGTTTTTAATTCTGTTTGTATTGTATCTTCTATCGTTGAATAACTATAATTCATATCTATACAAATACAAAAGAAAAATAAATTGTCATATATATATATAAATGTTTATTCAAAATAATTTCCGTCTAATATCGGCAGTTTTCATATTAATTGGAATCTCTATTATTGTATATATGTTTCAAAATACAAAAGAATGGGACTTTAATAGAATTGTGATTGTTATTGCTATCAGTCTTTTCTTATTTATGCTTGTATTAATTGGTTATTTAGTACATAAATCAAAGTATGAACTAAAATGGCCTCCTGTCATTCCTGATTGTCCGGATTATTGGGAATTAGAAGATGGAACTTGTGTTCCAAATCAAAAAAATACAAATGTAGGAACTTGTAATGAGAGAAAATACCGAGACTTTGTAAGAAAACATTCTGAATCTGAATTGAGAGGTCCATCTGGAATTAGAAAGAAAGCCGAATGGGCGAATAAATGTGGTATTGTATGGGATGGTATCACTAATAACCCTGAAGTCATTAATTATTCCCTTCATAATTAAAAAAATAATTTTAATATAAAATATTTTTTTAACTTTATTTCTTTAACTTTAGCTTTCTTTTTGTTTTTGACTTATTTTCTTTTACGGTAGATATATTATTTTGCTTGTTCTCTCGTTCTCTCTTATATACTTTATACTCTTCTTCTAATTCTAACAACTCGTTCAACCATATTGTGTTTGTTGAACTAGTATATAATTTATCATATTCTTTTTCTTTCTCTCCCTTTTCGTTTAATAGTTTGGTTATGTTTTCTTCTATTACACTATCTATCGGCATATTCCTCAGATATTTATAATCTACATCGTTTTCTAGTTTATCATATCCCCTCTCTTCTAATAACTTTATAACTTCATCTCGTTTTTTACGTCTCAAATCCAATTCATCATTGCATTGTTCCATAATAAACTTTGCTTTATTAGATAACAATTTAATCTCTCTTTCATATTGTTCTAATTGATATTGTTTGCGTTTATCATAATATATCATACGGATACTGTAGTAATCTTCAATAATGTCATAAATCGTATCATACTTTTTTAATTTCTGTTTTGAATCAAATAAATGCATATTTGATGTTGTTTTAGTAGTTATTAGATTTAATGCCTTTTCAAGTCCATTGTAATGTGTATTCACTTGTTGTGCTTCCAGTTTATCTACTATACCTTTATTAAATTTAATAATTAAATCCACATTGACATCCGTACTCATATCCTTGTATTCTTTAATGATTGGTGTATTTTTTCCATTTTTCTCTCTTGTATCATCCATCAATCTCTCTAAGTATAATTTGTAATCATCCGTCCAAACACCAATCGGCAACTCTGTAATTTCAATTTCATCTACACCCTTTCTCTCATATACACCTTTAAATAAATATTTATGTTCTTCTACTTTTATAATTGAACCTTTATAACCTTCATAATATGGTTCTATTTCTTGCAAAACATCATTTCCTTTTAATTTCTGGATAAGATATTTAATAATTTGTTCCGGATTGTAGGATAATATACTTGTGCTAAATCCAGTTCCAATACCTTTTGAACCATTCACAAGAATCATTGGAATAATAGGAGTATAAAATTCAGGTTCAACTAACTCTCCATCATCATTTAAATAATCCAATACTGGAACATCTTCTTTACGATAAATATAACTTGTTATTTTTTGTAATTGTGTATAAATATATCTTTCCGAAGCTGAGTCTTCACCACCTTGATAACGACTTCCAAACTGTCCTATAGGGACAAGAAGATTTATATTGTTTGAACCTACAAAATCTTGAGCCATACCAACAATCGCTTTCATCAAACTATTTTCACCATGATGATATCCACTATGTTCTGAGACATATCCACCAAATTGAGCTACTTTAATTTCTTTTACAAGATTTCGTTTTAGTGCTGAATATAAGATCTTTCTTAAACTTGTTTTTAAACCATCCATCATATTTGGTATGCTTCTCTCACAATCATATTTAGAGAAATGAATCAATTCTTTATTAATGAAATCACTATACGAAATAGATTCATCTTTTACATCTAGACGACTATCTTTCTCATAATTCTCAAGCCACATTTTTCGGTCTTGGGAACGATTCTTATTAAACACTTTATCTATATCTTCATCACATAATTCTTCATCATAATTAAAGGAAACTACCTTCTTTTCTTTAAAATATTCTTTAAATTCTCTTGCTGTGCTTGTTCCTAATCCTTTATAATATTTAATCGTCCAACCTTTAGTATTATTCTCTTTCTTCCAATTAAAGTATTCGTGTTCGTTATAGAAATTTAATTCTGTTTGTCCTTTTCTTGCTTTCAAAATCGGTGTATTCATATATGTAATAAAATTATCGTGTTTTACTAATTCACCCCATAAAGAATGGAACATATTAATACACAACCCTTTAATATGATGACCATCTACATCTGAATCACACAATAACATAATCTTTCCATAACGAAGATTACTTTCAATATCCTTCTTATCTTTGTATTTTTTATTCAACTCAAGACCCATAATTTTCTTAATATCATTAATTTCATTATTGTCTGCTATTTTCTTAATGGATGCATCTCTTACATTCATTAATTTCCCTTTTAATGGATAAATTCCTATATAATTTCGGTCTTCTTTTGATAAACCAGACACAATTCCAGCCTTTGCTGAATCTCCCTCACATAAAATAAGAGTACAATCACCAGATTTTGTGGTTCCAGCATAATTTGCATCAATCAATTTATGAACTCCTTTCACATTCTTAGTCTTTTTTCCATCCGTCTTTTTTGCAAGTTTGTTATTTCTTACATTACTTATATTGATAGCTCGTTCAAGAACCCCTAATTTAGCAACTTTTTGAATAAAGGTTTCACTTACTTTACAAGATGAACCAAACTTTGCTACTGGTGTATTCATATAATCTTTTGTTTGACTATCAAACGCTGGATTTTCGATAACACAATTCACAAATAACATTAATTGTTCTTTAATAGATGAAGCCGATACTTTCACCTTCTTTTTTGTTTCTATATGTGCTACAATACCTCTTACTATTTGATTCAATATATACTCAATATGCTTACCACCACGATTTGTGTATATACCATTCACAAAAGATACTTGTGTAAATTCCTCGACTGGTGTTAGAGAGACTGCATACTCCCAACGTTCATTTGCTTTTTCATATACACGCTTACTTTCAGATTTTTCTCCAATATATAAATTAACATAATGTTCGAATGTTTTTACTGGAATTATATTTGAATTAAACTTCACTTTCACATTTTTTGATGTAATTGCTGAAATATCATACGTTCTTTTTTTCAATAATGAAAACATATCATCATTTAATCCAGAAATTCCAAATCGTTTATAATCCGGCAACCACGATATTTTTGTATATGGTTTTCCCTTATACTTTGTAATTTTCGGTTTCTCAATGATACTTAAGTTCTCTTTGAACTCTTGAGTATATTTTAAACCACGAATATGATCTACTGTCTCTATTTTTCCCCATAGAGAATAGATAAGAACTAACTTAAATCCAAATCCATTCTTACCTCCAACGATTCGTTTCTGGTTTTTATTATAATTTGTAGATGTTCGCAAATGACCGAAAATCATTTCAGGAATCCAAATATCATATTCTGGATGTTTTGCTATATCTATACCATTACCATCATTAAATATAGTGATGGACCCTTTGATTCTATCAATGAATACTTCTATATTTTTTACAGGAATATTACTTTTTTTATTTTCTTCTACCTTTTCTTCCATACGAATATAGTGGTCTCTCGCATTTACAATTCCTTCATCAAAACATTTATATAACCCTGGAATCCATTTAAACTCTTTATATATCATTTTATCTAATACATCATTGTAAGTCCAATTTAAGATTGTATCTTCTTCAATGGAACCAATGTATGTATCAGGTGTATCCAATATATGCATACGGTCGCTCTTCTTTTCATATACATTAGCAAGTTCTTTGTCTTGAACGCTCATCTTTATTTGTTATAGTTAATACAAGATAACTATTTATGTTTCTTTTCAATTTTATATAAAATTGAAAACATATAGTTCTACATACTACTATCAAACAATATGCTGTCTATTATTATTACAAGCTTACCAAAGACAAATGGAAATCATAAAAGTCAATCACTCGAAATAAGTAAAACAGATACTTGGGAATATATATTTCATAGAATATCTTCTATTATAAATATTCCAACTCGTTATATCATTCTTTATTACACAATCGATGAAAAAATATTTTCAATTGATAATTATACCAAACATATACAAAATTACAGTCCATACTCTTTAGTTTTAGAAAAAAAAGTTATCTTTTTCAAATTTAAATTTAATAAATATATTGATAAAATACATCTGAACGAATTCTATCAATATATTTCAAACACATTAATTGAACCCAAAAAAAGAGAGAAAGTATTATGGGATACTGTTTATTATATCATAGAAGAACTACAATATAAACCAATTATCTTTGAGTATTGTTATACTATTATAGAAAATGACACACTTATTAAAACTATTACAAATGAAAAAAATAAAATATATATGATGTTATACCATCATATTATTAAGTATAAAAATATACAGCTTGAAAAAAATATGATAAATGAATGTAATCAATTGATAGATAAAATAGAAGAAAAAATAACAATATAATATATAATGTTCTCTTCAAGATATAGACGTTATTATGTATGTTATGGTATAAACGGAGAAACTAAATTTGTATGTCCTCCTAAGATTCAAACCTTAGAAATTGATAATTCAAGTATTCAGAGACAAGTAAGTTCTAGAATGAGATTAGCACAAAGAATCCGTAGAAATTCACAATTACGATAAATTCTAATATAGAGTTTCTAATTTTCTTTTATATCCAAAGTTAAACGAAAAATATTTTGATTATAACTACATATACCCATATATAATTATGAATATAAAGAAAGAATACAAATATAGTAAATATTTTGATGAGTTCATAGAAGAAAAATATATACTTGTAGATGATGTGAAAGAAGTAAAAAAAGATGTAGATGAATATTATTGTAATAAATTATACAATTATTATAAAAATAGTAAGTATAATAATTATATG
>SL_7KL_010_BRINEDRAFT_10001439_pt1 | contig 11383 bp, 10 predicted proteins | sample SodLak_010_BRINE_FD_10663 | JGI IMG/M metagenome (IMG submission 10663)
ACTCTCGGTTTGGATGTTGCCGGAGACATCGATCATGTTGGTGCCGTTTTGGGCGAAGATACCATAGGCCCCGGCATCCTTGGTATTGATATCGCCTGATACATCGATCGTGTTGCTACCGCCCTGGGCCCAGATGCCGTAGGCGTTTGGACCCTCGGTCTTGATGCTAACGGTCTCGGCTATGGTCAGCGTATTGCCGCCCAACAGCTCCAACGCCCTTTCGGTGGCGTTGAACAGCGTGTAGGGGGTGGGGCCGTCGATGGTCATGCTGGAGGTGACGCCGACACGGCGCGTCAGGGTCACCGTGGAGGGGGTCTCCTCGGTCCCTCGGACGATATTGATACCGGGATCATCATTGGCTTGGTCGACGCAGAAACGGAAGGTTTCTGGCGTGAGATCCGTGGGGTCGGTGCCCATGGAAAAGTCACAGACCTCAGCCTGGGCTGGCGGAACAGCCACTGCGATCAGCAATATCAATCCGCCCAACGCAACGCTGGCGCCGCCCATGGGCGGCCTCCAAATCATATATCTCATTACTCTGAATTCCCCTGTGTATCTGGTTCCGGTGCCCGGCTGATGTGCCCCCCTCTTTGGACCGCCCCGAAAATCGGGAAGCGCGTCATCACACAAGAGCCGCGAGAATCACGCCAGATCGCCAAAGTCAGCTAGTTTTTCAGCATCCTGACAGTGGTAGCATGACGCTCAGCATCTGTGCGCTCACAGATAAGTTCACTTTGGAACTCACCAAAAGCATTTTGCGAGCAAAGTGGACAAGTCTGTTTAGCCGTTTGAGAGCATACTGCTTTATATATATATTCTGGGTATCTGCGTTTTACGATTGATAGGGTGATATTATGAAGACAATTCTCGGCACATTCATCAACGATACGGAAATATTTAAATCAGATCATCCAAATTCTAATGGTGATTTATTATACTTATCTAATTTAGTATCGGAAAACGAGCAACTATCATATAATATCAACAGAAAATATTTAGATTTATACTGTGATCTATATTTTCAGCCTATTGTGGATATCGAGAGCCAAGAGGTAGTGTTTTTTGAAGCCCTACTTCGTAATAAGCCGACGCGTTCTAGTATGAAAAATATTTCTATGTTTCTTGATTATCTACATTCGCATCCGATCATTCACAGTGCATTTTATGAATGGAAGATTGAAAAAACAGCAAAGCTTCTTTGGGAAAATATTTATCCGTTGCATGATAAAGCCATAAGTATTAATGTTCGCCCATCCAATTGGATGGGCCCTATTTTAGTAAAAAAGTTCCAAAACATTTTGAAGGCGTATAACATATCCCCAAATCGATTAATCATCGAGGTAACTGAAGATTGTAATATCAACAGTTATCCAATTTTTATTGATTCGCTCAATCGTCTAAATGACATTGGGTTCAAATTGGCGGTAGATGATTATGGGGCTGGGTCAGCGATATACGATATATTCAAAATTATCGACTTCGATATAATGAAGATTGACAAACGATTTGTAATAAATATTATTGACTGCAAAAAAAGCAGACTTATACTATCAAATATTATTCAACTGGCGAAATCACTAGGCATGAAGGTCGTTGCCGAAGGTGTTGAGTCAACTTCAGTATTAGAGGCATTGGAAAATCTTGGTGTAGATTACATCCAAGGATATCATATTGAACGCCCCTCTATGATTGCTCATTTAAAGCATAGATATTAAAGAATTTAATTCTTCCTTATTAAATAATTTTTTTTCAGTTTCTGTAGGATACGCTCGAGAATAATTATTGTTAAATTCGGCTCCGACTATTACTGTCCGTCTAAAAAAAATAATTCCTCAATTTCTCAAGAAAATCATCTACCACCCTCATACCCTTTTCGGTAATCGCAATGCGCGACCGCCGCCGATCGTCAGCGTCGTCGATCCGCTCTAGTAAGCCGACTTTCACAAGATCGTGAACACGTCGCATCGCTGTGCTAGCTGAATAGCCGTCCATATGGGAGAGCGTGGAAAGAAAAATATTCGGTCGTGTTCTTCTGACATCATAACTTTCAATAATTATTTTTATATCCAGGTCATCCAAACCATAAGATTCAAAGCATCTTGACTGTATTTTCCAGATGCCCTTCAGAATTTCTACAACCTCCACATCCGAGTTTTTGCCTTTCGTATAGATGTCGGAGTGCGTGTTTTCGGCGGACGCATTCCCCAGCTCGGTTTGGGTGCTCGATTTGCCGTCATGAAGTGTCCGCGCGTCCATGCAGCGTGCGAGGGCGCGCAGCGCTACGTCCCGCAAAACGGGAAGCGTGCAAGGTTTTTCTATGAAATCTGAAATTCCAGCTTTCAGGGCTTCAACAGACATTGCAATGGACGGATGCCCAGTAATCAGAACGAACTGTATCCACGGCGAAGAGCGGGTGCATGCGCGTATCGATTGGATTAACGAGAGGCCATCCTGATCGCCGAGTTTGTAATCACATATGACAACACCAATTTGTTGATCGCTGATTGCGTGACTTAGGGCTTCGGAAGAATCGGAAAATGCAACCACTTTAAGATCAACGGATTTGAGACCTTCGGAGTATATTTCTAGAATCTCAGGGTCATCATCTATGAGAAGAATCGAAGAGGAACGCGGGTCGTGTGACATCGAGGATTACCATGAACTTGATATATTTTGAGAGAGCGCTTGGGTCTCATGACCGCATGATCGCAATATGAATATATTCGCACAATGCGGTAGATCAATTGCATCCCCCCAATTTGAAGGCCGGTTACGAAAAAAGGTCAGTAGGCATGGACCACCCCCGCAAGAAACGCCTTTGCAAGTGGGGTGGTCGGTGGCGCTAAGGGCCGTGAATTTGTCGGTCCCTACCAGCGATAGGCGACAGCGAGTCGGCCGGTATGGCCGGTTTCATCCTTGCCGAATGACCCTTCATAGGCAGCCCGCAGCGCCACGCTGCTGCCTGCATTCAGGGCCTGTTCCCATGAAAGCCCCGCATTCACCTCAAGGCTGTGCCGGGTGTCGTTGTCGGGGCGCAGCGTAAAGCTGTTGCCCGACGTATCGCCGGCCAGCGCGGCCCGGACCGATCCGCCCGACTGTTCGGTCATGCCCCAGCCGGCACCGCCGAATAGCGAGAACGCCGTCTCGTCGTCGTCGATCACGGAAAAGGACGTATCAATTCCGAGATTTGTCTGCCAGACGGTCTGGTTTTGGCTGCCATAGGTCATGATAAGCGGCGAGTTGCCCCGTTCAGTATAGCTGGATTGCCGGACCCAGCTATGGGTGGCCTGTGCGGTGGGCGTGATTTCCCATCGTTCCGTCACGTCGAAGCGATAGCGGCCACCGGCCGAAACCGAGACTTCCTGACTTTCGTTGGTGCCCTCGACGATCTCGTTAGTGACGCCGACAATGGTGCGGGTGTTTTCGTTGCGTCCGAATCCGGCGATCACGCTGGCATTCAGGGTGACCGGCCCCTGGTACCAGGCGGCATACAATCCTGTGGATGTGGTGTCGGTGTCCACTTCCGCCGCCGCCGCGTCATCGCCCTCCACAACGCTTTTCCCGACTCCAAAAAAGACGCCGGCAAGAAGGTTTTCGCTCACACGGTAGTCGACGCCGACCAAACCGCCGTGCACGTCGTACTCGAAAGACGGGCCGTCTCCGCGGCCAATATAGCCCTCGGCCCAGGAACTGACCTGCCCAACCGCCGAACCGTCCTGAAACGACATCGTCGAGGCCAACGCGGCCAGGTCCCCCGTATCGCGGCCGTCGAAACCGACAGAGGCGCCGGAGGCGTCAACGTCGGTGCGGGCGTCCGCCAAACTCGGCGATGACCCGATGGCGCCGAGATCGGCCATCGCGAATTGAACGCGTTCGCCAGCAAACGTCGCGGTTGTCGTGCCAGTGGACGTGCCGGCGCCGCCCGCGCGGTTCAAACGGCTGCCAAGCGTCGCCAGGGTCGATCGTGTCATCTGTCGGTTCGACGCCTGCAATCCCGACCGGCTTACATTCGAGCTCATGCTTTCGACGAAAACGCGGCGTTGTTCCTCACTCAGCGCGGCAAACGGGACCAGCGCGGCGAAGATTTCGCCGTCCCGGTCGGTGATTTCGACGATCTGGTCGAAATAGGCACCGCCTGGCTGCTGCGGTCGGTCAGTGACCGGCTTTTCGAAGAGGCCGGTCAGAATCTGTTGAACCGCCTCCTCGAATTCTTCTTCGGCTTCGTGCTCCCCAACCAGCACACCGCCGGGACCGAAAACGAAGAACCTGAAGGGAAAGTCGAGGTTTTCGCCGCCATTACCGATGCGATTGAATGTCGAGATGACAACGTGATATTGCTCGCCCTCTTCCAATTCGGCCCCGATGACGGGGCATCGCTTGGGCCGCACGGTTTCGTCGTTTGAGCAGCTAATCAGTGTTATGCCGGGAGGCAGGTTCCCATCCCAATTGGAGCCCGGAGAATCAGGGGTCGAGGCGTCATCGTTGTACGCAAAGAAGTTTTCGCCCGGATTGTTCGGATCAAAACTGCCCTTATAGACGATGATGACGGTGTCGGCAGGTGCTTCGGTCTGGCCGAATATGTAATTGCCAGAGGCGGACGGCGTAAAAAATTCTGTTACATATTTGAAATTGTCATCGCCAGTTTGAAATTCTTTTTCTCCGTTCTCAAAAGCATCCCTGAAGAAATTGATGCCAAGATTGCTATTATTTGCAGAGAATTGATTTATTGAGCTATTATTGGAATCAAGCGAAAAATTAGTCGTCACCTGGGCCTGTGCCGGCAGTGACGCAAGGGCGAGCATTGCCCCGGATGCCATGAACGATGCCATCACCGGTCCATGGCGATGATGGCGACCCGGCTGCGATACCGGGCGCGTTTCGTGGCCGGCTTCTGGCTGGCAGCGATAGAAAGGCAGGGCGATTTGGCAGTGTGGCATGTTTATCTCGTTTATCTAATTGATTGGGTAGGGTGCCTTGATGGTGATGAAAGCCCTGGCCCAGGAGACCATAGGGGTGCCGGACTAGGGTGATGTGACTATAGAATTGACAGGAAGGGTTGTGGCCAGAGCATTGACCACCCGGGCGGAAGCGGTCGCGGTGATTTCGGCGGTGTTGATGGCGCCTATCGCGGTGCTTGAAAGGCCGCCGACTACGGTATCCAATGCCGACACGGCCTCGGGAGTAACCCCGCCAAGGCCAAGCGACGCCAGATCGCCGGTGATGGCGCTCAGGCCCGACCGCCCGATCGTGGCATTGAGACCCTGCCCGTCATTGACGATCGACGCCATGATATCCATCGTGTTCAGACTCGCATTTCCGGTGACAATGGCACCGCCGATGTTATCGATGGCCCGGCTTCGGAGCCGTGCAAGGCTGACGCGGGTGTCTTGAAAGCGACTGTGATCTGGAAACACACTGCCGGCTGCAGTATCGCCTCCGGTTTCGATCCTGCCGGTATTGACCGCGCCGATGCCGGTCGTTGCGGTGCGGACAACACCAAGGGATGGGTTGGTGATTGTGCCGATGTCGATGGTCACGGCATCCGCCACCGCGGCCAGCGACGAAATTTCGGCTTCGACGGCGCTGCGCTGTCGCAGCCTGTTGATGATCCGGCCGTCAATCACACCAGCGGCCATGTCAACACTGTCCGGCGCTGACGGCCCGATATTGTTTGCAACATTCAAGTGGATCCCAACGACAGCGTCGAGCAGAGAATCTGGCTGGTTGAGAACCCTGTCGAGCGTGCTTTGGGCGCCGGCACCGGATCCCAAGAGACTGACGGCCACCAGCAGACCCTTGAATAACAACGCCTTGAGCGCACCATATCGCATATCACCGGCTTTTATTGCTGCAGGGATCGCTTCGGTTCGATGCTGTGGGTTGCGCCCTGACAAGTAGGACCACCCCGATCGGTGACCGGGGTGGCTGGCTGCAAGCTCGATAGCCGGAGACCGGACTATCGCCGAAAACGGCGTGCAACCGATACGAGCGCCGAAGAAAGAACAAACCGCCGCCTTTCAGCGGGAAGGCGGTGGGAACGCCTTCCCGCTGGGTATCAAGGCGTGCGGTATCGTTGATTAGTCGACATTGGCGGCAGCGTTGCCCACCACCGACGAAACACTTCCGGAGATCTCGCCGTTTACGCCGGAGATGATCGAGCCGGTATTGACAGCACCCAGCGCGGTTGTCGAGACGCCACCAACCAACGCTTCGACCGCAGAGACGTCGAACTCGGTCAACTGACCGAAGTTCAGATCCGCCAGATCGGCGTCCATGGCTTCAAATCCGGAACGGCCAATGGTGGCGTTGACACCTTCAAGCTCGTTGGTAATCGACCCCGAGACGTCCATGGTATTGAGTGCAGAGTTGATCGCGACCATGGACTGCATCAGTTCCGCCGACTCCGGAACGATGCCGCCCAACTGTGTGACACGGTTGTTGACGGCCTCTGAAGTACCGGCGATCGCTTCGGCGATTTCCATATTGGCGCCGAGTTCGATATCGCCTGTGTTGACAGCACCGAGAGCTGTGGTGGCCATATTGCCAATATCGACATTAACCGATTGGACAGCGGTAACTGTGTCGACGATTTCCGCTGTCGATCCATCGATCTGGGACATCGTATTGGTGATGCTGCCGTCGATCAGGCCGGCGCGGGTGATGAACGTGGTTTCGGTGGCAAGTGCGGCGTCGGCGGCGGCATCAGCGCCCGTCGCGGCGAGTTGGCCTTGGTCATTCCGGAACAATTGTTGGCCGAGCGTCGGAACGCTGTCTAGAGTTGCCGTTACTTCGGCCCCCGAATCGGCATTCACAAGATTACCGTCCTCATCAAATTCGACAAGGATATCGTCACTGTCGTCAACGCCAACTAGGAATTGGGTTCCGACTTCAATCACAAGCGGGGTTTCGACTGCCTGCTCGGTTGTGCCGATATTGTCGGCGGTGTTGGCGAACACACCGGTCACATTCTGCAACAGGCTGGTGTTCTGGTTCAGCACACGCTCCAGGGTGCTTTCCTGCGCCTGGGCACCGGATGCGGCCAGAGCCAGGGCCATACCGGCAGAGCCGGCCATCAGTATGGATCTCATTATTTTCCTCATTCACGTCTGTTTGCCAACGGCGCAATTGGCAAATGGTGGGCGGCAACAGAGGCGCCAGCCGCTTGACCCTTGCCCGGCGATGCCGGATAAAGGCTTTCTCGTGACAGTCCAGCCGGCCTTATTCCGACTTGGCCATTTCAGCAGCGATCCCGGCGGCGGCCTGGACCGTCAGCGTTGCTTGTTCGATCAATTCTGCAACCTCTTCGGCGGCCTCCTCATCGGCACCGCGTTCCAGTGCCTGTCTTAGCAACGACACCGACTCGTCGTGCAAAGCGGCAGCCGTGAAGACGAGCTCCTGAGCATGGGCGGGCGACGACGCCTCGGGTACCAGCGATGCTTGCTGGGCGGCCTCCACCGCCGCCGCGGCCGATCGTTGGAGCAAACGCGTGCCGGGCGACCCGGCTTGCGGGGCAGGATCGCGTGGTGTCTCAGTCCCAGTTGTCTCAGTCTCGGTTTCTGGTTCAACCGTAGCGCCCGGCTCCGGGGGCGGCGGCGCGGCGTCCGTCGCCTGCTCGCCCCCGGGTTCGACTCCCGCTTCTTCGGACCCGGTTCGCCTCCCATTCGGGTCTTGCGGCGGTGTTGTCGAACGCCCGCTTTCCGTTGCCGGGTCTGACCCGGCTTCTTCGACAGTCGGGTCGTCAACATCGTCGTCAGCGACAAAGGCCTGTGCCCGTTCGACAGCCGCCTGGACGCGGGCCGCCGTATCGTCGTCGGGCGTCCGGGGCTCATCCTGTTGGTCAGCCATGTCCCTTGCGCGGTCCACGCCGGCGGCGACTTCGTCCAGCATGCCTGTGCCCGAAGAGGCGAGCTGGGTTGCGTCTTCGTCGACCAACGCCTGGCACGGCCGCGCATTGTCTTCGGACATCAATTGAATTAACAACTCGAAGGTCGCGAGGTTGAGCATCTGCCGAAGGGTAAAATGCAGCGCCTCGCGCTGAAGACCGCCAATATCCAGACTGACCAGCGTCGGGCCGAAGAACCGACCGGCACTAAAGCCGATCTCGCTCATAAACAATTGTTTTTGAAGCGGCGTGTTGGCCATGATACGCCCGTTATGGGCGTTGGTCATGGCCAGATCCATTCCGACAAGAATCCGGCTTTGTCGGTATCGCGGCCCCAAGCCGCCGATCTGCGAGCTGAAACCGCCGCCAGGAATGAAATCAAGGCTGTTGATGCTACCGGAGATGAAGAAATCAACCGGTTCCTGAGTGCGAATATCGCGAATGCCCCATTCGGCTTCCGTGACGGCAACACGCGGATCGCGACGGTTAACCACCGACACCCCGGCCCGGAACAATGCCGATTGGACGATGTCACCGGCGCCTTGCGTGATCATCTTTCCGCTGCCGCCATCGCTGAATTGTTCAACGCCGGTCTGGTCGACGATGGCGCCTACGGCCATCGTAAAACTGGGGTCAATCCGGCCCCGCAGGCATTGCAACGCGTCATCGAACGCGGTTTCGATATCGACGATTGGCGGTCCCGAGACGAGCCCGACGTCTGAGGACGGTGCGCTGATGCCCGGCGCCATGGCACAGCCTGATGCCGAAATCGCGATGCCACATAACATTGTTGTCACCCTTATCGATAACCGAATGGTCATGGGTCGCAGATTTCAGCACCGGACGTTAATTGCATTCCGCTATTGTCGAGCGTGTCGATTGATGCGCCGCCGCTTTCGCCGCTTTGGCTTGCATTTGTGATGCTCCCGTCCAGACATCCTTCGTTCTCGGCAGAGTTCATAGCCGTGACCTGATTGCCAGATCCGGACACATCGATTGTTGTTGTTGAATTGTTGGTTGCGCCGGTCGTATTGGTTTGCTGACCGATCCGGTCAGCAAGCTGGTTATCGATATCGATAACGGCACCATCTTCGGCGTCAATTCGAACAGCCCCAGTACTGCTGTCGTTGACGGTGCTAATATTATTATTGTTGACGGTGGAATTGTTGGAAATTGACCGCGCCGGGCCAAATGAGTCGTAAAATCCACCTTCAGCCCGCGCGATCGTATCTGCTTGCTGATTCCTGAGCTGCTCGCGTGACGCCGGTGCGAAGTTCCATGTCCCCTGCCAGCTCTGGGCCGGTGAGGTGACATTCTGTGCCGAGGTCGTGGTCGCGACTGTCGAGCCGATCAGCGCAAGGGCCATGAAGACTAATGGTCGGTATCGTTTCATCCCGATATTACTCTCCAATCTTATCAACCGCCACATCCGATCAACAGCCAAAGCCGACACAGTTCCCGTCGGCATCAGTCACTGTCGCAGACCCACCGCCGGCGGTTGCCGAGTTGCCCTCTGGAGCGGTTGATGTCGCCGCAGTTGTTGATGGCCCACCTCCTGCCGGCGCACCAGCCGCGGCGCTGCCGCCTGCACCGTCGGTCACCGAGGCACCGGGCGTTGACACGGTTCCCCCTGCGCCGGACGTGCCGCCTGACGGGCCGGAAGGCTGCTGCGAAGGGGTGTCATCGGGAGCAGGGCCAGGGTCGGATGGGCCGTTAGACGGACCCGGGCCTATGGACCCTGGGTCAAAACTCGCTCCGGTGTCGCCGGAAACCCCTGAATTGCCCACTTCACCGCCCTGAGACCAATCAGTCCGCGGGGAAGCGGCGGGNCGNNNCACNACCTCGCATTCACATTCGCCAAGCTCCTCGACACAATCTTCAGGCACAAAACATATATTATCAGGGCATAGAGCAGATGGCGCACAAGCACTTATCGCCAAAAGGCTTGCAAGGAGTGCAGGCGTCATGGCCCTACTGCCCGACATTACAGACATCCGCTTCCATACACCGTATTCCATACACCGTATTGGTTTCTTGAAAAGTTCATAATCCTCGCCATTGAGTTTAATTCGCATATGATTGTTGAAGACATTGGTCGACAAGGCGTTCTGTTCCTAATCGGTACAACAGTCAATTGGGTGAGCGCCAGCTTAAGACGCATCAGTGCGCGCGCACTATGGACCCAACAGAACCCTACATCGAAAATCGCAGGACGCATGAGTTGGGGGCGTTTCGGTTATATGGGAGACAATCATTTGGCGATAGGGCGGACGCGTTCCTTGCTGCGCGGCCCAATCACACGAAATCATAGCCGGACACAAGACAGAGCCGCTTGGCCCGGTGCGTCAGTGATAGGCGTACAGATCGAGGGTGCTGACGTAGAGGATGAATATCGGCTTGAACAAAAACCGGATGGGCGTAAGACGCAGCAGAACCGTTTCCTCTGCGATTTGCGGCGAAATCCGGTAAGCCAATTGAATTCCGGCGCTAACATTGTTGATGAAGGCATAATCGCTGATCGCAGAAAGCACTTCGCGATCACTTTCGTCGAACAGAATTTGTCGAAGAGCACTGTAAACGGTATTAGGTATGCCGTCTTCGAAACAAATATCGCACCCGTATAGAGCGTCTTTCATTTGATTCTGAAGCAAATGAATAGGCTGACATCTGCTTGATACTTTTTCGAAACTGGTGCCCGTAAGGCTTACAAAACCGCACAATCGCGCGTCCAAAACTGATGAATTCAAGCTATGATCAATTCGAGACATTCTCGGCCCCCGCCCCATCAACCCAATATTGACATGAATAAACAATCAAGGCCAATGTTTTTACTAAACGACTCTCATCAATATCGTATCTGAAAAAAAACATTCCTTAATTTTTTTTAACTTTTCAAATTCGTCCTCATCTATGCTCTGATCGACAATAATAATGAAAGGTTCAGAATGCTCCAGCACCTCCATCGCCAGGTCGGTCGTCGCACAGGTGCGCGTCTTGACGCCTTCCGACAGCTTAAGAAAAAAAAGAGACTGTGAGACTGAGCTATCAACTCCCATGTGGAGGATGTGAATGTTGTCAGTGTCATATCTTTGGTGCATTGCCGCCGTTCCCATGTCACGCCGCCTGTCGACGAGATAATAAAAAAGGTCATCGCTCAACGGGCTTGATCGACGCGCATTCTGAGATCAACATACACGGCCATTGCGGACGCCATTCTCCTCTATCCCATTTCCCCCAACCACTTAGACAATGTCGGACCGAGACCTATCGGTGGCGGCGATACGCCCAATCATCGATTTCATGAGCGTCTATCCCATAGCCCCTATCCTTAAGCCGCGACCCCTTGACATACGAAGGGTTTTCAACGCCGCAATGCGAGCAATATGACCCCGTGCCGAACGATTCCGGCGCCGCGAACAGCTCACGGCGCCGGGGATTGGCGTGTTGGCGGCAGGCGAGGCGCTTGATTCAGCGAGCTGAACGGCCGCCATCGCGTCGGGC
>SL_7KL_010_BRINEDRAFT_10001440_pt1 | contig 11376 bp, 10 predicted proteins | sample SodLak_010_BRINE_FD_10663 | JGI IMG/M metagenome (IMG submission 10663)
TTCTTTTTCTTCTTCTTTTTCTTCTTCTTTTTCTTCTTGTTTATCTTCTAATTTTTCTAGTTCTTCTATTTCTTGTTTTTTTATAACATCATTTTTGTGTTGTTCTGTATTTTCATTCATTTCTTCTGGTGTTTCATTTAGATGAGAATCCATATTTTCTTTTTCTTTTTCTTTTTCTTTTTGTTGTTTAATCTCTTTACTTTCTTTCTTATATTCTTTATCTTTGTATTCTTTATCTTTATGTTCTTTTTTGTCTCTCTTGTTAATATGTTTATGAGGAGGATTTACATATTTTAAGGAATCAGGTGAAGGTGTAATTTCTTTTACAGGTAAATTTTGTTCTAATTGTTGTTGAGGAATAGAATATTTACGTGATTTTCCTGATTTTTCTGACATATTGTTATTGACTTATAATGAAAAGATCTTTTATATAATAAATTTTAGACGAACAAAAAAATTACACAAAAAAATGTATATATACAAGTAAAGAAGTAAGTTGATTAAAATTATTATAAAATGAATTCTAAATATATTTTTTATATAATATTATCCCTTATTATCTTAATTATTCTCATTTATTTTTACCAATATTTCAATGGTAATAAAAACGATAAAAAAGAATTATTTTCTGAAGTTACAGTCGATAGTGAATTTAAAACATTATTAGGTACTGTTTCTGATTTTATAAGAGAGAATGGATTTGATTCAATGAACGCTTTAAAATCATTCGTTCAAGGTTATTATAATGAGGATATTGATGATATTCTAGAACAAAAAACGTTAACACTGTATTATAGTGCATTTTCAAGAAATTCTATACCAGGAATTCAGAGTCGTATTTGGCAAAATATTTCTCCTTATTTTAAAGATGTATCAGATACAAATTGTAAACTTCTATCTTATGATAATTCTCACTTTGAATTTAGTGAAGCTCCATATGCAAATAAATATGTTGGAATTGAGATGCTTTCAAATAGATGCTTTGGTCCTCAATCGCATTTAATGGGTATTCAAGGTAATGGTACATTTACAGTATTTTTTGTGATAAAATTTAATGGATTTTCAGTTTTAAATGAAAGTCAAAGAGTATTTCAAATATATGGAAATACACAGGGAAATAATGCATTATCACTAGATATAGATGCTGATTTAGATTCAAAACAAGGGAAAATGATAAATATAAAACCAAAATTGTATTATGGAGACAATGATGTTATTTTGATGAATAATAATAATGATGAAGAATATTTCAACATAGATATGGATAAAAAATATATGGTAATTATAACAAAGAAACATCGTAATATTTCTTTAAATTTACATGATTTAAGTAAAAATGCTGTTCAAGATGCAACATATCCAATTATAAAAGATGCACATTTAGATGAAATGAATGTTTTATTTTCAAATAAACAAATGTGTATTAATCCAAATGAAAATTTAAATTCTAATATATTTGCTTTTGGAATTTATAATATGCATTTATTGGATGAATCTGTATTACATTATTATATGTATGATGAACTTCGTAAATCGACAGAAGATTTTATGCGTGAAGCTAGACAGATTTTACGATTTCAAGAAGAGATAGATATGTTGAAAGCATGTCCATACGATGAATCTGTTTGTAAGGAATGTAAAATAGATGATTGGACTGATATGAATAAAATAATGTATGCATCAGAACCTTGTAAAAAGGCTGTAGATGAATTTTGCAAAAATAATTTGAATCATCCAAAATGTAGATGTTGGAGACCAGAAAATGAAGTATTTCCTCAATGTCAAGCTTATATAAATATTTTTAGAAATGAGAGATTAGTGAATCCAAATAAGATAGATAAAGATATTTTGGATGAAATAGCTAAAATGTATAATCTTTGTGACTGCGATGAAAAAGAGAAATTAAAAGAACAAGTTGAACAATTAGAAAAAGATTTAGAGAAAGAAAAAAATAAATTACCACCTACTCATACACTTACAAGTGGACATTTACCACAAAATGCTAATATGACTACATCAGAATTACATGGTTCCGATACGTTATTAAATGGTGTAAATAATCCAAATTTATCACCTATAAATTCTCAAAGATTTCAAGATATAGCAAATAAAGATAAGACTTATGATGCTGACTTATCAGATAAAAAAAATAGTGATAAATCATTAGATCCTTATGCTATGGATAATACGCTTATTGGAGATGGAATCGATCCTAATTATAAAAATGAAATAAATGAACCTCCTAAAGGATTTTGGGCTTGGCTTTTTGGTCAATAAAACAATAAAATGTGTATCTTTTCTAAACTGTCCATTTCATATCATTTCAGTCTGATTCATTTGATTCAGAATCAGAATCAGAATCAGAAGAGGGTGCATTAACAAGATTAGCCATTTGTGCTAATTGTTTTTGAAGTGCAAGAATATCTTCTTTTGTTACTTTTTGTTTCTTCTTTTTATCTTTTTATCTTTTTATCTTTTTATCTTTTATCTTTTTATCTTTTTATCTTTTTATCTTTATTTTTGTCATTAGATATTCCATTCATATTTTTCAATGCAACAATTTGATCTAAAGTTTCTGTATCAATTGGTTCAAGTTTAGATTGTGATTGCATTGTTGTTTCTTTCTTAACTTCTTTGTTTTCTTTGTTTTCTTTTTCATCGATTTCTGTAACAAGATTCTTAATTGCCTCTTTTTCTTTTTCTTCTTTTTCTTCTTTTTCTTCTTTATGATTGGATTTATCATGTTTTTCGTTCATATGTGTTTGGTCAATAATATTTTTTAATTTTTGTGCAATATTTCCCCATTTAAATTGTTGTGTAATCTTTTGTCTAAGCATTTTTCCATGTTTTTCACGTAAATCTTTATCCTGATAATAAGTTTCTATAGCATCAGCTACGTCCATATAAGAAATCAAAAGAGCTTCTCCCCCTACGTTATCTCTAGACGTACCTACATAATATGCCATTTGAGGATCGATTAAAATAGCAGAATCTTCATCTAAAAATTCTAAAAATCCACCTAATTTAGGAACAATCTGAGGAATTCCTACTCCTGCTTGTTCAAAATTACAAAGGCCAAATCCTTCTCCATCACATGTATTTATTCCAATATCTGCTACATTATATAACAAATTTGTTTCTTCATCCGTATTTTTATGAGGATTATCGAGAAGAATAATATGTTTCATTCCTACTTCAAAAGAAACATCCCTTTTTTCTAATTCCCTCTCATATAACTCCATTAAATTCCATTCTCCTTGTAAAGTTGTCCCAATAATCATTTTTATAGGATCATTTGGATATCGGCTGACAATATCTGCAAATGCTTTTAGACAAATATCCCATCTTTTTCGCGGTTGATTTTTATTGAGATTTAGAATAATAAAATCGTTCATATTCAGATTAAAATACTGTCTTGCTATGTGTTTAGGAACTGGATAAAATGTTTGTGAACTAAATCCATGAGGTAAATAACTTGTTAAAGTTTTAACACCTTGCTCAATAATGTTTTTCTCCCAATTTTTTGTAAATAATAAAGACATATCTATTGATTTATTGATAAAATCAATATAAACCTTTTTTTGATTTAAATATACTTGATCAATGTAACCAATAATCTTAAATTTAGCATTAGGTACTTTTCGTAATTCAGATACTATAGCTGATGTTACAACCATATCATTGTATACAATACAAATATCAGGATCACAAAGAGAAATAAAATCTACAACTTGACGAGGGCCAAATCCGTTTGTTCTTGGATATTCATTTGCAAAAACATCATATACTTTGACATTATGAGGGATATCGTTTCTGTATTTATCACTGGAATGAAAATTTTGGAATCCATAAATAGTTAATTCAATATCATCATAATTTGCCAAGCATTTTGCTAATTCGTATACAACTTTAGAGTAACCATTATATTGTTTAGGATGAGTTCCAAAAAATACTACTTTTTTCATGATTTCTGAATTAAATCCTATAATTCTTTATAAAATTCTGATTTTTTTTGATAGAAATTTTAACGCATGATTTGAAATAAATGTATGTATATTATAAAAACAAACTTAATTATTGATGATTTACGATTTAACAACTGTTGATAATCTTAAAAAACATTACCCCAAACTCCAAAAAGAAGTGTTCCAAAAATTACCTATTTTTGCATTTGTACATGCATCTTGGTGTGGACACTGTACTGCAGTTTTACCTGAATGGGAAAAATTTCTAAAAAATATTCGTGAAAGAGAAAAAAAAGGAAATGCACCTAATATAGCCATTCTTGATATTTCAGATATAGTTTATAATCATTTAATTCAAAATAAACCCAATGATTTTTTAAGTATAGTCTTATCACAAATTGTAATGGGATATCCTACACTTTTCTATATGGAACAAATCACAACTAAAAATACTCATGAATCTACTATATTCAGCTATACAGGAAATAGAACATCTATTGGATTTTCAGATTTCATAAATAAACATGAAAAACAAAAAAATGCTAAAGAAACAAAAATATTGAATGATGAAAAGAATTCAACATCTAAACCCAAAAAAGAAAGTAAAAGTAAAACTACAAGTCAAAATAAAAGCAAAAGTAAAAGCAAAGATAAAAATGACAAAAAAGATAAAAAAGACAAAAAAGATGAAAAAGATGAAAAAGATGAAAAAGATAAAAAAGATAAAAAAGATAAAAAAGATAAGAAAAAGTCAAAATCTGAATCAAAATCTAAATCAAAATCTGAATCAAAATCTAAATCAAAGTCAAAATCAAAGTCAAAATAATAAAAATAAAAGAAAAATAAAAGTCAGTAAAGAGGCTGAACATGAGGCAATCCTTTGTATTCCTCCATCGGATGTATTGTCAAAAACACATTGGAAGAGCGTGACCTGAAAGTCGGGAATTGTGAGTAGATGTCTATGTAAATCGATCGTGTAGTGATGCCAGAAATAGTTGCGATAGTTTTATCATCAATAATGGAAAGATGTGTGATGTTTGTTTTGTATTTTTCTTGCAAAAGTGAAAGAGATTATTTCATAGGACTCCATTTTGGTGGATGCATCGATTCCGGAAGAATAGGTAAAAAAAAGCGTAGTGGTTTTATTCTATCGACAATATAATTGATATTGTCATTATATTTATTGTACAATTTTGTATGAACTTGGAAATATTTTATGACTTGTTCATCGATTTTTGTCAATTCATCATCTGATAAACCATTGTTTAATCGAGGAAATATAATATAATTTTGTAGATTATCTATTCTTATTTTATTACTATTATTTGTATTTTTTGTATTATTTGTATTTTTTGTATTTTTTGTATTATTTGTATTCTTCAAAAGGATCGTTTTATCAATTCTGTATACAAATCGTAAAAAAACATTTGGTGGAAGTGAATATAGAAATCTTTTTATAAGTCCAGGTACACTAGTTTTAGCTTCAAATGCAAAATACAAGATATTACTTTCTTTTTCTGACTTTTGTTCGATAAGTTTTCCTTTGTAAGTTTGAGCAATACTTATTAATAAAGGATTGAATTCTTCTGCTTTAATGTTTATCCTTACATTTTTAGACGTAATTTCACTATTTTTATCATCAACTTTATGTTTTTCATTATTTTGGGCTGGAATAAATAAAATACCATCTGAAATTTCTGTTGGAGGATTAATAGGAATTATATTGGATACAATTTCAGTTGATAAAAAACTAGGAATTAAAGATTTTGAAATATTAATCAACATACCATAATCATCATTAAAAATAATTTTTTTTGCTATTTTCACATTAGTATTCATTCTATCAATACTACTAAATAAATCGAGCATTTTTTTGTCCATTTGTTTTATATTATATTTGTACGAATGGTAAAATATTGCTCCTCCAATAGAATATTTAACAATTAATTTGGTATAATTTTTAATTGAATTTTTCCAAGTATTTTGAAATTTTTCTGGCGCAACATAATCTTGTAGTATCTTTATATGTTCTTCTTTGGATTTTTTATAGCATTTATTATATCCAATTTCAAGAATATATGACATTTATAATTATAATTTATAATTGCAATAGAAAAAAGAAGGCTATGAAATAGATTTATCGAAACAACATATTTTTTTGATTTAATACATTTTTCGATTTTTCAATCTCTTGTAAAATATGTTGTGTTTGCTGAATTTTTTCTTCCATCAATTTTTCTTCTTTTTCTCTTTGTTTTTCTGCTTTTTTTTGTTGTTTTGGAGATAAAATTGGCATTCCATTAACTATCCCATCAGCTAGTTTTTTCCCACATGCATCTATGAGTTGATAATATTCTGGACTATCTATCAAAACAGGGGTACCAAATAAAGGATGAATATGAGGATTATTTCTAAAGTCTAAGCAATGATTTATTGTTAAAAGATTATATATTTCATCGGATTTAAATTTGTTTAAACGTGTACTTTTATTTTTAGATGTCATTTTAACTCTTTATAATTACATATTATATTTTATAAAAATAATTCAATGTGTTTAATGTATCAATCTTTTACAGAGTTCCATTTTGTGAAGAGATTATTTCATAGGACTCCATTTTGGTGGATGCATCGATTCTGGAAGAATAGGTAAAAAAAAGCGTAGAGGTTTGATTCTATCGACAATATAATTGATATTGTCATTATATTTATTGTATAATTTTGTATGAACTTGGAAATATTTTATGACTTGTTCATCAATTTTTGTCAATTCATCATCTGATAAATCACTTGTTGATCTAGGAAAAATAATATGGTGTTGTAAACTGTCTATTTTTCTTTCATTATTATTTGCATTTTTTGTATTTTTTGTATTTATTGTATTATTTGTATTTTTTGTATTCTCTGCGTTTTTATAATTATGATAAATTCTATTATTTTCGCTATTTTTATAATTGATGGGTTTATCAATTCTGTAAACAAATCGTAAAAAAACATTTGGTGGAAGCGAATATAAAAATCTTTTTATAAGTCTTTCTACTGCAGCATTTGCCTCGAATGCAAAATATAAGATATTCTTTTCTTTTTCTGACTTTTGTTCGATAAGTTTTCCGCTATAAGTTTGAGCAATACTTATTAATAAAGGATTGAATTCTTCAGCTTTAATATTAAATTTTACATTTTGAGATGAGGGTTTACTATTATTATTCTTCTCATCGACTTTATATTTTTCATTATTTTTGTTTGGAATAAATAAAATACCCTCTGATAATTTTGTTGGAGGAGAAATAGGAATGGCATAATTTATTAATATACTTCCTATAATATGTTTTATTAAAGCTTCTGAAATTACAATAAAGAGACTATGATTATAAAAAAAATTTAATTTTTTTATCATGACATCTGGATTGTTGTGATTATTTATTTTTATTTTTAATAATCTTTTCGGTATATTTATTATATCATAAGCAACTGAAACAGGAAATATTGCTCCTGTCATTGTGTAAGTGACTATCAATCTACTCATATTTTTCATTGAATCTTTCCAAGTATTTGTAAATTTTTCTGGAGCAATATAGTCTCTCATCATTCTTATATGTTCTTTTTTTGATTTTTCATAGCATTTATTGTATCCAATTTCAAGAATATATGACATATTTATACTCTATCAATTTATAATAGAATAATAAAAATAATAAAAAAAGAAAAAAAGAAAATTACAATCATAAATTACGAAATGAAATAAAATTATCAAATTTATATCGACTAGTCACCAGATGGTCAACTAATTCATTGAACCATTCTTTATCATTTTCTTCGGGAAGAATCATAAATTCTCTTTGTATTTTGTTGTTTTTCATCATATATAGTAAAAATTTACGAATTTTTAATTCTTTACTTATGATAGATTCTATTTCTCTATATCTGTGTGATTCTCTCAATATTTTGATATCAAAATATTTGAATTGTTTTTGATGTTCATTTACAACTCTTCGATATATATTTGTACTCACTCCATATTTATATATTTCTGATTGTTTATTGTATGAAATAAACTCATGTTGTATATTATGTGTTGGAATAATTAGATTTTTGTAATCATTAATTGTTCCTATTTCTCCAACATATATAATTGGATAAAATTTCATTGTTTTCAAATAATCTAAATTCTTAATTGTACATGGTGAGACAACTTTTTGTAATTGGGAAATATTTGAACAGTTTCGTAAATTCATCATAATAAATCATGAATATAAATATTTCTTTATATACTTACAAAATCAATTTTTTATTTGAAATAAAATTTAGAACGATGAGGGAGTATTTTCAGGTTCGAATATTTTAGGATGTGTTAAATGTTGATTTATAACAATGGTATGTTCTGTGTCTTCTAATAATTTTTTTCTAAAATCAGGATGATCTTCCATATTATCTATTTTATCAGTAAAAGTTTGTAAAGCTTCAAATTTCTTTTTTCCAATATCTTTTTTAAGTATATCTTCTTCAGATGCACTATTAATCATATAATGTTGTAAAACATCATTTCCACGTCTTATGATATTTTCTAAAACATAATCTTGATCAAAATTTCTCCACATTCCATCTACAAATACAGTGACATTTTTATAAGATTGTGGATGAATAAAGATAATATTGTTTTGTTTGTGTGCCAGATTAAAATAAAGATCTCTTACAACACGTTGTAATATAGTATAGAAATCATTTGTACTTTTCAACAATGAACAAATAGAATTTAGTGTAATATAAGTAAAATTTTCTTTTCCAAAATTAGCATATTTGACATTGTCTACGTTTACAGATGCTATATTTGTTGAAGAAGATGATACTATATTAACAGAAGATTGTGTATAATTATTTTGATCAGCATTATAATTTCCTTTATACACATTATGAGCAGGTACAATACCACTAGGTTTTGAAGTAGTATTCATATTAGCTAAAAATCGTTTATAATCTCGCATTCTTTGATTAACCTTTTTCTCAATCATCATATCTATGGTTTCCAATTGAATATATTTTTGTACAGCAAGGAAGATTCTTTCATCAAGTTCATCACGTGGAAAAGTATCTAATTTACTCGGATTTTTTTTTACATTTTTCCTTTTTGTATTTTTCGATTTGTTTGTTTGTTTTTTCATTTCATTTTCTTTCCCATTTTCTTTTGTTTTTTTGTGATCAGTAGTATTTCCTTTAAAAATGTATGTGAGATCCTTTTCTTTCTCTTTCTCTTTCTCTTCATTATCTTCATTATCTTCATTATCTTCATTATCCTCATCTTCATTATATTCGTTATCTTCAATATTTTCACTATATTCAATATCCTCATCATCTTCATCATCTTTGACTTCCTCATTTTCTTCAATGTTCTCATTATCTTTATAATTTTTATGAATTTTACCTTTTTTCATGAAAAAATCTTTATCAATGTCTTTTTGTTTTATAGAATTTATTTTTTTTGATTCAGGTTGATTATTTTCATTACTATTATCGCTCTCAGAACTATAAGATTCTGATGAAGTTTGTTGAACTATTCTGATACTTTTGGGTTTTTTCACTTTAAGTTGTTTTTCTTGTTTTTGTTGTTTTTGTTGTTTATTGTATTGTTCTATTTCGTATTTAAGAGATTCAAGATCAATCATCTTTGAAAGATATTGGAAGTATAATGATTCCTATATGAAACAATACATTTTCGTCTTATATAGTATTCATATATATTCGCATGAATCATTAAAAAAAAATAAAATAATAATAATAACGAAAAAAAAGGAAAAATAAAAATGAGCTATGATACTGCATTAATTAAATGTGTAGAAACACCAAATTTAGTTTTTCCTCAAACAAAAAAAGGAGATATTGTTTTTTATCCTTTAAACAAATCACAAAAAATAATGATTGGTACAGAAACAAATAAAACATCAGCCATAACTATCGACAAAAATAATGTTGGAATTTCAACAGATAGACCAAAAGCATCTTTACATGTAAAAGGAAATACTAAATGTGAAGGTGATTTAGAATTATCCAAAAATTCTACACGTTTTATAGATTCTGATATTAATATGGTTAAAGATGTAAAATTAAATCAAGTCATTGTACAAGGAGGATTGTCATGTGAAAAAAAATATCATGGTGTGAGAATTCATCAAATTGCAGATACAAATCATCTTAATGTAGATGAATCTCATTTAACTCCAACTGAAGCTTTAAATCTTGTAAATAATATTCCTGTCCATGATTTAAGCGAAAAACATACTGGAATAAATGATCCAAGTGATTATAAAAAGAGTCTTGGATGTATAGCTGATGATTTATCAATATTATATCCACCATGTGTTTCTGAATTTTATAATATTAAAACAGTTGATTATAGTAAACTCGTTCCAGTATTAATAAAAGCTATTCAAGGGTTGAATGCTAAATATCATAATAATGTGTGAATTTTGGTAGAAGATTTTCTATGGAAAATAAAAAGAAAAAAAGAAAAAAAGAAAAAATGGCAACTACAAAATTTTTAAGAAGTTTAAAAACATTAGAAGAAATGTTTTTTTATCGTATTCAATTTGATGAATCTTTTTATAGAAAAGCGCACGATGATATTGTTGTTTACCTAAAAAACGAAGAATATGAAAATGAAATGAATAAAGAGGATAAAATTATAGATGTAGGATCAATAAGAATAATTTACAATTTAAATGAAAAATGGGATGCAAGCCAATTATCACAACGAAAAAAAATGGAAATTCAAAAAAATGATGATAAAATCAAGCATTACATATTTGTTTTGACAAAACCAAATACGTTTTATCATATATCTAAAGATTCAACACTTTTAAGGTTTATTATTAAAGATTTGGGAAAAACAGGTGAAATATTTTATTTGAGTGAGTTACAATATAATGTAACGCAACATTCTTTAGTTCCTAAACATGAAATTATAAAAGATGATAAAATCAAAGAACAACTTAAGAAGGATTATCATATTGAAACATTTACACAATTTCCTCTTATCTTGAATACTGATCCTGTTGTTCGTTTTATAGGTGGAAAAGAAGGTGATATTATCAAAATTACACGTAGAAAAGGATTACCAAAATCAGGACAAGCAGGAGAGCATATATTGTATAGATACTGTGTAGAAGGAAAAATATATAATAGAAATAAAGAATAAAACGCGATAAAAATAATAATAATAAATTCTAAAGAATAGATAGAATAAAATACATAAAGAATAGAAAAGATAAATGATACAAAAAAGTGGAAATAAATTTTTTGTAGAATGTTTTCGCAAGTCTCATTCTTTCAACCCATTTTATGTAGGAAAAAATGGTAAATTAAACAAAATGAATAAAGTAAAACAAGTAAAACAAGTAAAACAAGTAAAACAAGTAAAACA
>SL_7KL_010_BRINEDRAFT_10001442_pt1 | contig 11372 bp, 11 predicted proteins | sample SodLak_010_BRINE_FD_10663 | JGI IMG/M metagenome (IMG submission 10663)
ATTGAACTCGAAATCAAAATCGACGAACTATTATGAATACTTTCAAGAAAACTTCCGCAATTTTTACCGCAATCTTCTCACTCATATTAATCGCAGGCATTAATCTATCAGTTGCGCAGTCTGGCAACGTAATGGATGTGATTAATGAGAGTGATGATCACACTATACTTTCAGAGCTGTTGGAAGCAACAGAGTTAGATAATGTTATTGCACAGCAGGGACCGTTTACCGTAGTAGCACCGAATGATGAAGCATTTGAAGCGTTGGGACCCCAACTTGAAGAGTTGAGGCAAGATCCCGAACAAGCCCAGAATGTAGTTATTGGTCATCTGTTTCAGGGAGAAGTTCCAGCTAATGAGGCAGAACCCGCACTAAACATTGAAATTACAGACGGTGATATTCCGGCCACAAATGGTCTTGTACATGTTACGGATACTGTAATTATGAACTAACAAAATCAACCGTAAATAACACTTTACGGAAGGAGTCGTGTTCCCGGATGGGGAGCACGGCTTTTTTTATTTTCAGGCTTCAGGCTTCAGGCTTCAGGCTTCAGGCTTCAGCGGGAAATTTACTATTCACGTCACTTCGAGCGCAATCCCGATTGTTGTCTGTCGGGATGTAGTCGAGAAGTTCTTTTTTAGACTTTAAATATCCCCATCTATTCTCTTGATCAACTTGTAAAGCATCTTTCCGATTTGATCAATTCTTTTGCACAAATCATTGAAGGCTTCTTTATCTTTCATCGAATCCGTCTCATAAAGTGATTCCAAATGATCTCTGGTTTCGTCGACAGATGCATGTGCATAGGTAAGAAACCGCAAGTAGTCATTTTGATACCTTCTCCTCCCATAACCCTCAACTATATTCGATCTAATGGATTTTGAGGATCTCCTGATTTGACTTCCTGTCTCATATAGCTCAAACTTAGGCAACTTCAACGACATCGCATGTATCTCTATGGAAAGTATTCTAGCTTCTTGCCAAACTTTTAGTTTCTTGTAACTCATATCTCCTGTTTTTTTAAAAACATTGTAACTGTTAGAAACAGGATTTATGAAATCCTTACAAATTTTCTCCTGCAGCTTGTAGCATGAGGCATGCAACCTGTAGCCTGAGACTAGACCAAAGCCACAACCAACTTCTCCAGATCCTCTCTTGTGTTATAAACATTGGGTGAGACACGGATAGCTGAACCGCGGACGGAGACGTGAATGTTTTGCCTGGCTAGTTTCTCCCGAATCTCTTCTTTTGAAACAGAATCAGGCAGATAGATTCCAAAAAGGTGGCCCGCCCTGTACTGCTCCTCTTCAAACCGGTAGCCATGATCCCTCAGTTTTTCAATAGAGTCACGCGAAACTTGCCGGCAGTAATTTTGAATTTCGATCGGATCCCACTCTAAAATCTGCTCCAGTGCTTTCACCATCATCGGCATGTTGATGAAATTACTTCGCTGTCCCACATCAAACCGCCGCGCTCCGGATTCATACCTCTCTTCGTAGTCCACAAGTCCGGCAAAATCCCGGCTGTTTTTGCGGACAATCCATCCCTCTTCCAATGGAATCCCATTTATCAATCGCGGACCAAAATATCCGAATGCAGTTCCATACGGACCCATCAACCATTTATATCCCGCGCAGATCAGGGCATCCGGCTGAACTTTTTGAACATCAAATGGAAGAGCACCCACCGACTGCGTTCCGTCGATCACAAAATATGCGTCATGGCTCCGAGCCGAGTTGCCAATCTCTTCCAGGTCAAACAGTGTTCCATCCGTCCAATGGACATTAGCCAGCGCCACCAGAACAGTTTGACTATTGATCGCTTCAATAAGTCGCTCATTCCAAATTTTCCCTCGATCCTCAAACTCTCTGGGAGCTTTCACGATTTTCAATTCACAACCATTCTCCTCACAAAACCGCATCCAGGGATAGACGTTACTCGGAAACTGGTCACCGGCAACCACAATATTCCCACCTTTTTTAGCGGGCAGATTCTTCGCTACAATTCCCATTCCGTAGGATACGGCCGGCAGGATCGCCACGCTCTCAGGAGAATCGGCGTGAACCAGTTTTGCAAAGAGAGATCGAACCTTTTCAGAATCCTCAAAGAAGTGATTGGATGTGACTTTCCACGGCCTCTTTTTGGACTGAACGCCTGAAATCCCAGCCTCTTCAACCGACTTGAGCAGAGGGGAGAGAAACGCGCAGTTCAGATAGTGGTGATTGTCATCGAGGTCAAACAGGTGTTTCTGACAATTCATGAAAAAAGTCCTAATTGTTCATCCTTTTTGTCGATCGGCCAGGCGGGCATTGGATTAAGCTCAATCAGCTTTATCAACTCATTGTGAAAGTAACGCGCCAGCTTTGGGGCATGCAGCGTATCCGGGGCGTGAATAAAAATGTAGGGATGCTTGCCCTCGCGAATCCAGTCGGCCGTGATGATCGCCCACTCTTTCAGATACGATTCATTGTTGACCACATCGTTTCCGCCCACAAACCGGATGAACGGTTTATTCCCGGTCGTGTCAAATCGGACCGGCATCTGAGGTTTTTTACCCTGGGCCGTTTTGATGGAGGGGTCGTCACTTTTTAGCGAGTGCAGCCGTCGTGTATCGAACACCACACGATCGATGCGATAGCTTTTCATCAGATCTTCAAGGTGGTGCTCCTTCCGGCCTTTGTCATAAAAGTCGGGGTGACGAACCTCCAGGGCGTAGTGATGATGCGGCGGGAGATTTTCAATCACCGTTTCCAGTTTCTCCATTTCATTATAAGAGAACTGTGAGCTGAGCTGAATGTGAAACGGTCCGAGTTTATTACGAATCGGGTCAAACAGATCCAGGAAGGAGTTCACCTCATCCTCCACATCCTTCAGCCGTTTGTAGTGGGTAATACTCTGTGGGAATTTGAAGCAGAATTTAAAATCATCCGAAACCTGATCGCCCCACTTGATGACCGTTTCCGGAGAAGGTGCGCGGTAAAACGTGGTGTTTCCCTCCACCGAATTGAACACCGAAGCGTACTGCTTCAGAAACTGATCCGGTTTGGCATCATCCGTAAAGAAGTTGCCCTTCCACTCCTTGAATCCCCACTGGGTAAGCCCGATATGATATTTTTTGATCGCCATTCAGAAAATCGTTTATCTGTTGAACCCGAATGCAATAAACAAAATTCCGGGAGAAAATGTGGGTGATCAGAATAAATTTTCAAGCAAATACTACTACAATCCAAAACTCATTTGAGAAATTATTTATGTAGCTAAGCAAAAATACTTTTATTGAAAATCAGAAACAGTGATATCAAAGACGTGATTGAAAGGAGGACAACATCTATATTGATCATCTGTTTGTTCTTCGTTTTGATCGAATCGTACAGGCTTTTCGATCTAAACGTTAAAACAAATAAAATCAGGGGCAGTAAATACAGAGTCAGCATAAATTTATAATACACTTATCCGTAAGGATTACAAAATAAAAAACCTTTGCTCCTGCAACCACAACCATAGGTAACTAAGCTGATCCGGTCGGTGCTGCCAGGTCGAAACCTTTTGCCTTTTCACCTTTGCGTTTTGCCCCACTTCTCCTAACTTCGCTTTGTTCAACAAATTAAAAATCAAACAGACAGCGAATGCCCTTCAACTGGCTCGATCTCACCGTTATTGCCGGATACATCGCCATTATGGTGATTGTCGGCTACTACGCCCAAAAGCGCGGACAGGAAACTCTTGAGGACTATTTTACCGGCAGCAAGAATCTGCCGTGGTGGCTGATTGGCATCTCGATGGTAGCCACCACCTTTGCCGCTGATACGCCTCTGGCCGTTACCGGAATCATCGCCAGCGAGGGAATTGCCGGAAACTGGATCTGGTGGAACTTCATGTTCTCCGGTCTCATCACCGTATTTCTCTACGCCAAGCTGTGGAAACGAGCCGATGTAATTACTGATGTTGAGTTTATCAGCATTCGATACTCCGGTAAACCGGCCCGAATCCTTCGCGGATTCCGCTCGCTCTATCTCGCCTTCCCGATCAATTGTATTATTTTGGGGTGGGTTACGGTGGGTATGGCCAAAATTATTACCGTCCTGTTTGAAGCGCAAAATCTCATATTTGAAGTCGACCCGTTCAACCTGGCCGGCGAGTGGGTTATTATCCTGATCATGTACCTGATGATCGGAATCTATATTGCATTCTCCGGACTCTGGGGTGTGATCGTTACCGACTTTATCCAATTCATCATCGCCATGGGTGGATCGATCCTGCTGGCGTGGTTTGCCGTGGATCACATCGGCGGACTCGCTAACCTGCAGTCGGAACTGACCGACATGTTCGGCACAGGTCATCACATGCTCTCCATTAATCCACTGACGAGTCCCGATATTGCCATCGCTACCGCTTTGGTCTGGGTCGGGATGATGTGGTGGGCATCCTGGTATCCGGGCTCTGAGCCGGGTGGCGGGGGCTATATCGCGCAGCGAATGTTTTCAGCCAAGGATGAGAAGAACGCTGTTGGCGGTACTTTGCTTTTCAATGTGGCCCATTTTGCCCTGCGTCCCTGGCCATGGATTTTGGTCGCTCTCGTTGCGATGGTCGTATATCCCGCTCTCGATGATCCCGAAACCGGCTATCCGCTACTGATGCTCGAACTGCTTCCTGCCGGACTTCTCGGACTGCTAACCGTGGCTTTTCTGGCTGCGTTTATTTCTACCGTCTCCACGCACCTCAACTGGGGAGCGTCCTATGTGGTGAACGATTTCTACAAACCGTTTTTGAAACCGGAGTCTGAATTTGAATCAAAAGAGAAGGCTCAGTTACACTACGTAAAAGTCTCCCGCTGGACCACCCTTTTGATGATGGTCGCCGCAGCTCTCGTTTCCCTCATGTTTGATACGGTTCGGGGCGGATGGGAGGCTATTCTCTCGATCGGCGCCGGTACAGGTTTGGTCTACATGCTTCGATGGTTCTGGTGGCGTATCAACGCTTGGAGCGAAATTGCCGCAATGGCGGCAGCTGCTACCGGATTTGGCCTGACCAAACTTCTGGGTTATGATGATTTTGCACAGCAGATGATCTTCACCACTATCTTTGCCACAATCATCTGGGTAGCGGTTACCTTTATGACTAAACCGGCCGATGAAGAAACACTCCAATCCTTCTTCGACAGAGTAAAACCGGGCGGACCGGGCTGGAGCCGATTCATAACACCGGGTGAACAGACCTATTCACTCTTACCCGGCCTAGGTTACGCTGCTATCAGCGCTGCATCCATCATCGCCATACTGTTTGGCATGGGTGAGATCTTCTTTGGATCGGGCTGGATGGGAACCGGAGCATTTTTGTTAGGGATGGGCGGGTTGTGGTATGTAGTGAGGAAGATTTGATTAGCCCGACCTGACAGCGTACCGACGGTTGTCGGTTCCTGTAAGCGTCAAGAATTTGGAACATTAAAATGTCGCAGATTTTCGCAAAATAAGAAATTCCAGGTATTAGCTCACCTTCCGTATACATACCTGATTCTCATATACATGCCGGCAAATGATTACCGGTTGATTCTGAATCATGAACTGTTATTTTGATAGAAATACTATCTTAATAATATATTATATGATACACCGGTTCTTTTTATTATCACTTTTGTTTTTCGTCATCAGCTGTCAGCCTGACTATTCATCGGAACCCCAAGCCGTTCTGGATAACCTCCCTACAGTAAAGCCTCAATCCCTTATCGATATAGAACAGGTTGAGGATTTCTATTTTGATCATCTAAACTACTCGACCGTATCATTAGAAAATGGAAACGTCATTATCAATGATCGGCCTTTGGGAATCATTCTTGAAATCTCTCCGGAAGGGGAGCTGGTTCGGCAAATTGCCCGGCAAGGCAGGGGACCGGGTGAAATTCAGGATGCATCTGCGTTAAATGCTGATCCCAATGAGAACCTGGTTATTTTTGACCAATCAAATCAAAAAGTTGTCCAATATTTTTCAGATGGTTCCAGCCCCAATCAATTTTTACCCTTCCAGCCTGATCAATATAGAATCAGAAGTGCCTATGCATTAAATGACATCGACAAATTTTTGATCGTAAAATGGAATCCTTCTGCACTTCAAGATCCGGATGGTGAGATTGTTAATCGTTTTGTCATTTACAATCGGGCTTCAGATGAAATTTTAGCAGATCAAATATATCCTGACCGTATCATCGCGCGTCAGATTTTTGATGGCGTGGTAAGGGGCGGCATTCCTGTTCCTTATGCCCCTGAGTTTTATTTTGCGCTTTCGAATGATAAGAGTTCTATCTACACCGGATGGACTGAAACCAATGAAATTGCAGAACTCAACCTTACACTTGATACACTAAGAACGATAGACGTTCCACTGCAAACTCAATCACTGACAAGAGCCGAAATTGATTCATTAGAACAAACCTTCGATGACCGGAGAATAAACCCATGGGGTGAAATTCAACCGTTATTGCCTGAGCAAAAGGCGAGCTATGATGATTTGATGGTGGACCATCTCGATAGAATCTGGCTGAAACTGACCCGACAATCTGAGTGGCAGGATTGGCTCATTTTATCAAATGATGGAACACCGCAAAAGATTGTTCAGCTGCCAAAAGAGGGCATGCTCACACATGTTTCTGAACATCATCTTGGGTTTCGAGAGAATGACTTCACGTTTTCGCTGTATGAGGCTGTAGATTAGATTAACAAATTAGTAAGCGTTTGTCAGCTGGTTTCTGACTACAACGCTGTCATTTCCGGTGGGTGTTTACAGATTGTAGTAAGTCGACCTGGCATCGTACCGACGACTGTCGGTTCCTGTAAGCGTCAAGAATTTGGAACATTAAAACATTGCAGAGTCTCGCGGATTCCCCGCAGATTTTCGCAGAGTTACCCTCACTTAAAAAAGAATCTTTATCTCTTCGTCTATTCATAAAAGCTCCCCCCATCTGCGTGACTCAGCGTTTCATCTGCGAAACTCTGCGAGAAGCAAAACAAACGCTGTCAGGACCTTCGGACGCTGTCAGGTTTTCTCACAACTCACTCAACACCGGCACCAAATCATTCTCCAGGTACCGAAACAGCGCCCGTTGGTGGCCTCTTCCCTGTACCCTAGCCAAATTTGATGTGATCGCCATCACCACGTCCAGCTCCGGAATCATCATGATGTACTGTCCGCCGTGGCCCCACGCAAAGATTGCTTCGTAGCCGTTCACCGGTCGGCGCCACCAGAGATAGCCCATGTCGTACGGATTGAAATTGCTGCGGGTGTAGGTTTTCACAGAATCTAAAATCCATTCTTGAGGTACAATCTGCTCTCCGTTCCACTCTCCCATATTCATCATCATGCGACCGATCTTCAGCATATCAGCCGGATTCATTGCCATATTGTTTCCGCCAAAGTAGTAACCCTGCGGGTCGCGGTCCCAAACTCCCAGATTGATTCCCATCGGTCCAAACAGATATCGATTGGCAAAGGCACGAGTACTCATTCCCGAAGCTCGGGTCAGAATAACAGAGAGCAGATGAGTGGTACCTGTGCTGTAGATCATTCTCCCTCCCGGATCGGCAACCAGTTCTCGATCTAGCACATATCGGTACCAGTTACTGCTCACCACCCAGCGGCCGTAGTTTCGGATACTGGTCGATTCCAGACCGGAGCGCATCGTGAGCAGATCACCGATCGTAATCATCTCCTTCTCCGGATTGGGATTTTGCTCAAAATAGTCCTCAAAAAACTCCCCGATCGGTTGATCCACACCTTCCAGATAGCCCTCTTCAATAGCGATCCCTACAAGAAGAGACAGAATACTTTTCGAAGCCGATTTGATATTCGTAGTACGATTCGGATTCATCCTGCCCGCAAACTGCTGAGCAATCACCTCTCCATCCTTTTCAATCATCACGCTTTCTATCGAGCCAATCTCAAACGCCGCTTCTAAGACGCCATTCAGTTCATTGGCTGATTGTGCTTTTACAACCTGGCATGAGATCAGCAAAATTGGGATAATGAATAATTGCTTTAAGTTGAATCTCATTTACTACATTTGTTTAGTTTGATGTGAGTTCAATACAAGAATTGAATACAAAGAGTCCCCCTTCGAAGGGGGGAGAGGCTCGTGAGAGCCTAGGGGGATGATCATTTTAGCTAAAATTTGCTTCAAATTTTCATTATTAAGCTTTGACTAAATAACTTTTTCATCCCCCATTGCCCCCTTCAAAGGGGGACACTCTTCAACAAATTCTTTATCTCGAACTGACATTATTTTAAATATCTCTGCGAAAATCAGCGAAATTCTGCGAGAAAATCAGTTACAATGTCAAAAACCTACTCCCGGGAATCTTCATTCCGATACAGCCGTTTACCGATATAAACTATTTAACCAGCCGATCTTAAAATGAACGAACATCGAAACACAATCGCACTTCCGTTTACAATCATTTTCATCTTGATCTTTAACGGCTGCGCCATGCCCGAAGGGCCCGTTCCGCTCAGCGGAGACGCACCTGAAGCTGAAGGTTGGACATCAGAAACGTTGATCAGCGGTCTCGATCAACCGTGGTCCATCGCCTGGCTACCCGATTCCACATTCCTGATCACCGAGCGCTCCGGACAGCTGCACTATTTTGAGGATTACCAATCCGAGCCGGTGCAGATCACCGGGCTGCCTGAGATTTATGTTGATGGCCAGGGTGGTTTGATGGATATTTCCGTCCATCCTGCTTACCTCGAAAATCGCTGGGTGTTTCTCACCTACGCCTCAGGAGATGAAGATTCCAACCGAACAGCTGTGGTTCGTGCTGTTCTAAACATTGAAGAGCAGCAACTGGAAAATGCAGAGGATATTTTCAAGGTTACCCCTGATAAAGACAGTAACCAGCACTTCGGGTCCAGGATAGTTTGGACATCAAGCTACACGTTTGCTCTGTCTGTGGGTGATGGCGGAAATCGTCCCGTTAAAACCGGCGATGTTCTAAGCCGTGAACATGCGCAGATGCTCGATTCACACCTTGGCAAGATTCTGCACCTCACACAAAACGGTGAGCCCGCTGAGGATAATCCGTTTCTGAACGACCCGGGTGCTCTGCCTGAAATCTGGTCCTACGGCCATCGCAATATTCAGGGACTCGCGTATGATGATGAGTCAGGCAGACTCTGGGCGAATGAACACGGTTCACGCGGCGGAGATGAACTGAACCTGATCAAACCGGAAGAAAATTACGGCTGGCCTGAAGTGACCTACAGCCGGGAATATTGGTACACAAAAATTTCAAGCGAAACCTCAAAGCCCGGTATGGTAGACCCAAAAGTGGTCTGGACTCCGGCGCAGGCTCCCAGCGGACTATTATTTTATACCGGAAATAAGTTTCCCGAATGGAATGGAGATCTGTTCAGCGGCGGACTTCAGGGCGAGCAGGTCAGACGAATCATCCTGGATGGTGAATCCGTTATTGGCGAAGAGAAGATTACCATTGGCCGAAGGATTCGGGATGTCAAACAGGGTCCGGATGGATTTATTTACGTACTAACCGGACACGATGACGGTGAGCTGATACGAATTTTACCGGAGTAGAAACTAGACGTGGAGACATGGTATGATTATTCCTTCCACATCAGAGGAATTATCGAATGAAATAGTCTCCCCTCGAGGGGAGTACCACCGTAAGGTGGGGAGGGGTGTTTTCTGAGGTTTCAAAGTGCCCAATGCCTCAACGATGGAAGCTTCTGACGTACTTCTTTCAGGTACTCCATTTCCAATTCAGCATAGATCACACCGGGTTCGGTACCGGCTTCTGCCAGAATCTTACCCCACGGATCAATAATCATCGAATGCCCCCAGGTTTTGCGCTTCTCTCCATGCAGACCGGTCTGCGCCGGTGCTATGACAAAAGAACTGTTTTCGATCGCCCGTGCTCTTAACAGAGGCTCCCAGTGCGCTTCTCCGGTCGGTCGCGTAAATGCGGACGGCACAGTAATAACCTCCGCACCTTGCACCGCCATCTTCCTGTAAAGCTCCGGAAACCGAAGATCGTAACAGATAGAAAGACCGATTGCAGGCAAATCATCAGATTTATAAACAACCGCCTCACGCTTTCCGGCCTGTACCGTATCCGATTCCCGCCAGGTCTCCTCTTCCGATATCTCCACATCAAACATGTGGATTTTATCGTACGTTGCAGCAATCTGACCTTCAGGATTCACTACAATCGAGCGGTTGTAGATCTTCCCATTGCCTGCCTGCGCCGGATAGCCTCCCCCGATGATGGTCACATTCAGTTCTTTTACCCAATCCGGTAATTTCTTTTCAACCTCAGCTGAGATCTCTACAGACTGTTTCAGCTTTTCTCTCTCATCACCCAGGAATGCAAAGTTTTCGGGAAGGCAGATCAGTTCAGCGCCGTTTTCTGCAGCTTCCTTGATTCGATTATGAACCTCATGAAGGCTGACCTCTACATCAGGCTGACTATTGAGTTGAACGGCTGCTGTTTTAATTTTCTTCATTTTATTGCACTTCAATTAAGATTCTTGATTATAAAATCTTTTTTATAGCTGCTTCAAAACCAATTTTAATAATGTTAAAACTTAAAGTTTATACGTTTACAAAAATACGGAAAAGGAGCTCCCCTCCTTTAGAAGGAGGGAAATCTTCAAATACATCATAAGATGATATTATGTTAGCTCATATGGAGACAGGTAATCGGGCGAATTTTATTGTTCAGGAATGGAAGTGGCCTGCCAGGCGACGGCTTTCCATTGGCCATCTCGTTTCACAAATGTGCCCGTGTTGTAAAAATTAAGATCGGTTTCATTGGGATCCGCAAACTCTGCTACCAGCCGAAATGCTACCACGGCTGTTTCTCCGAAGATCATGATCTGAATTTCTTCTGCAGAGTATCGGGTTTCCGGCTCCACACTTCGGTCGGGATTTTCATTTACCCCTGCCATGATATCCGATTTGGCTATGCGGTTTCCGTTTGATCCGGTGTAGATCAAATCTTCAGCCCAAAAGCGATCGTGTGTAGCGGCGTCGTTGAAGGACGCGCCTTCCAGAAATTCATGGAGAAGCTCGGTGAGTGTTTCCCTATCCTCTTGTTCATTTTGACCAAGAAGTGTGACGGGTATGATAAGAATGAGAATGAGCGGCAGGTATTTTTTCATAGTATCTGTGTTCATGAACATAGGTGTTGATCTCATCTATTATAGGAATTTAGATCCCGATCTGCTACCGGTTCAAATGATATAAATCCGGGTCCGTCAGATTGAACCCTTTCAGGGTTCTGAATTCTGCTATCACTCTGTAACCCGACTTGCAGTCGGGGCTAATCGTATTGATCCGCCGGTTGGCGGATCTCTGCAAGAACAGT
>SL_7KL_010_BRINEDRAFT_10001443_pt1 | contig 11371 bp, 7 predicted proteins | sample SodLak_010_BRINE_FD_10663 | JGI IMG/M metagenome (IMG submission 10663)
TCAGCTAATTTTATTCGGGCAACTGCAAAGTCTATCAATCTGTTTTCTAATTTGGACGATGTCATGCAACTATCGTATTAAGTTAATTAAAATTTGAAACTTAAATTAATCAATCTGAAATAACAAATTAGTGACCCCTAAACTCTGGTTTTCTTTTTTCAACAAAAGCGGTAACCCCTTCTTGATAATCCTGAGTTTGCGCAGAAGCAATCTGATATTCAGATTCTAAAGCCAATTGTTCTTCCAGAGAATTTTGCATAGATTTATTCAAGGCTTTTTTAGTAAAAGCTAAGGCTTTTGTAGGCATTTGTGCTAATTGCCTAGCCAGTTTATCTACTTCTAAATCAAATGTTTCTGAAGAAAAATAGGTGTAAATCATTCCCATTCGCTCAGCTTCTACGGCATCCACTTTATCACCCAACATAGCTAATGCAGATGCTCTTTGAAAACCTATTAAGCGAGGTAAAAAAAATGTACCTGCAGAATCTGGAATTAGTCCGATTTTTGAAAATGCTTGGATAAAACTAGCCCTTTCTGATGCAACAACAATATCACAAGCCAAAGCAATATTAGCTCCAGCCCCAGCGGCAACTCCATTAACTGCGGCAATTACTGGTTTTTCAATATTTCTAATGCGTGTAATTATTGGGTTGTAGTGTTCTTCCAAAATCTTTTTAAAACCTGGATTTTGATCTGGGTTCGTCACTTCTCCTAAATCCTGTCCTGCGCAAAAAGCTTTCCCTTCTCCCGTTAACACTAACGCTCTAACTTCTTCATTTCTTATACAATCGTCTAAAGTTTTCTGTAATAGCAAAGCCATCTCGCGATTAAAACTATTGAACTTTGCAGGTCGATTTAACTTGATGTAAGCCACATTATTTTTTACCTCAATCAATATACTTTTTTCCATAAATAATTTATTTATCTTTAAATTCGAAATTTACAAAAAAACTGGAACTTGTCTTAACTAATAATCAATAAGTCTAAATGAATAATAGCTTCTCACTTAAGATTTTCCCTTAGCTTATTATAAACATATGCTAATTCTGATTAGAGTTCTATCAATTCATATTTTGAAAAAAATCATTAAGTTATAAACGCAATTAATTATTGTATCCAGAGGTGTATTTATTCTAGCATAGCTAAAAACTCATCTTCAGAAATCAACTGAACACCCAATTTTTCTGCTTTTTCTTTTTTACTTGGTCCCATCTGATTACCAGCAATTAAATAAGTAGTTTTTTTGGAGATTGAACCAGTATTTTTCCCTCCATTATTTTCAACTAATGCTTTTAATTCTTTTCTAGATACCTTTTCAAAAACTCCCGAAATTACAAATGTTTGTCCTTTTAGTTTTTCTGACGCTAGACTTTGTTCTTCTTCAGAGAGTTGCATTTGAAGTCCATAAGATTTTAATCGGTTAACTACTTCAACATTATCCTCTACACTAAAAAACTGAATTAAACTTTCAGCAATTCGGTCGCCTATCTCATCTACTTTTACTAAATCTTCAAAATTAGCTTGCATTAAGTTATGCATTGATTTAAATTCTTTGGCTAATTTTTTAGCAACAGTTTCTCCTACATACCTTATTCCTAAAGCAAACAATACACGTTCAAAACCTACTTCTTTAGATTTTTCAATACCCTCAATTAAATTTTGAGCAGATTTTTCAGCCATTCGTTCTAAAGGCAATACCTGTTCTTTCTTTAAAGTGTATAAGTCGGCATAATTTTGTATTAATCCTTCATTCACTAATAAGGCTACTGTTTCCCCTCCAAGGCCATCTACATCCATAGCTTTTCTAGAAATAAAATGCTGAATTCTTCCAGTTACTTGAGGCGGACAAGAACTGGTATTTGGACAAAAATGCAATGCCTCTCCCTCTTTTCTTTCTAATTCGGTTCCACATTCAGGACAATGCGAAAGGTAATTAGTAGGCTGACTTTCGGGGTTTCTCTTTGAAAAATCAACCCCCACAATTTTTGGTATAATTTCTCCGCCTTTTTCTACAAAAACATGATCTTTTTCTCTAATATCTAACTTTTCAATTTGATCGGCATTGTGTAAAGATGCTCTTTTTACTGTTGTTCCTGCCAGCTTTATAGGTTGTAAATTAGCCACTGGCGTAATGGCTCCTGTCCTTCCTACTTGGTAGGTAATCTCTTTCAGCACGGTACTTACTTGTTCTGCTTTAAACTTGTACGCTATGGCCCAGCGTGGAGATTTAGCTGTAAAACCCAACTCCTCTTGTTGGTATAAGTTATTTACTTTAATCACTACTCCGTCTGTTTCGTAAGGTAGCTTAAAGCGTTCTTCATCCCAATGTACTACAAATTCCAAAACTTCATCAATAGATTTAGCAAGCTTAAAATATTGAGGCACTTTAAAGCCCCATTCTGTAGCTTTTTCAAGTGATTCTAATTGGGTCTTAAAAGGCAAATTTTCACCTGTAATATTATACAATAAACATTCTAAGGGGCGTTTAGCTACCTCTGCGCTGTCCTGTAATTTAAGACTTCCAGAGGCTGTATTTCTTGGGTTTGCATAAGCCTCTTCTCCATTTTCAAGTCGCTCTTGATTCATTTTAGCAAAACCTTCAAAAGGTAAAACAATCTCACCACGAATATCAAATTTTTCAGGTATGTTGTTGCCTATTAATTTCAATGGAACAGATTTAATTGTTCTAATGTTAGTCGTTACATCATCGCCTTGTGTTCCATCACCTCTAGTTACAGCTTGTTTAAAATTTCCGTTTTCATAAGTTAAACTAATTGATGCACCATCATATTTGAGTTCACAAACATACTCAATAGGACCATCTACAAGCTTTTTAATTCGCGTTTCCCAATCTATCAAATCTTCTTTTGAATAGGAATTAGACAGTGAATACATTCTATTTTCATGCACTACTGTTTCAAAATTTTTTGTAACCTGACCACCAACACGCTGGGTTGGCGAATTTGGGTCTTGATACTCGGGATACTGTTTTTCTAAAGTTTCTAACTCCTTTAATTTTTGATCAAATTCATAATCAGAAATAACAGGCTTATCTAGCACATAATAGTTGTAATTGTGTAACCTAAGTTCTTTTCTTAGGCTTTCTATCTTTTCTTTAACTTGCATTGAATTAAAATTTGGAATTACATATACTTATGATTATTATTGATAAGCTCTAAAATTGAGCTTTCAATTTGGTCATCAAAAATAAGTAATTTTCTATCCCTAACTTTGCCATGAGGGCAAACAAAAAATAATTTATTAATGTAGTAGATGTATAAATCTTCATATTCTGGATTGGATTGTACTTGAAGTTCTAGACTAGGATCAAAATCATGTTCAATGACCTTAGACCTCCAAAATCTGTGTTGGTTATAATCAATATTTAAACCAATAATATCAATTTCAGGATAGTTCTCTCTAAGACGTGTAATTTTAGGCAATCTTCGATTAGTGTTTGAATCAGAAAATGCAGACCAAGTATGGACAATAGTTGGCTTTTGTAGATGAGGCTCAAGCGTCATAACATTTCCGTTTACATCTATAAAATCTACATTACTTACTGTATTTCCAACCACAAATTGCTCATGAAAAACAGCCAACCTATTTAAAAATTCAACATCAGATTTTAATAAATCGTATTCGTGTATGGCATTTAAAGTATTTTGTATTTTTTCATGAGTATCTGCATAGGTGATCTCTAAGGTTAAAAAACGCTTAATTAAGTGGTTTTTTAGATAGGGATTTTCAATTAAACTAGAAACTACATTTCTTCTAGAAATAAGATGTTCAACAGTATTCATACGTTGGCAAACCGGAATATCAATTCCTCGTTCAATACAATCCTCAACAGCCAAATTTTTAGTATAATTATCTAGAAACTTTAGATAAGCTAAATCCCAATATGAATTAGACTTATTTACGACCACTTTGCTCCTGTAAGACTGAATAGCTTCAATATCATAATTACCTTTAGATTCGTGCTCTCGTTTTATTAAAAAAATGAAATTTTCGTTTAAGTTAAATGAATGATAATGAATTGAATTTTTTACATAATCCTGAAAAAAATTAGACCTTGTGTTTACTTTTTGTTCATTGTTATTAATTCTAGAAAGGTAATCATTCTTAAGGGAGTCTGAAACTAAAAGAAACTCTTCAAAATTATATTTATGGTAATTGAAAAGTAAATCTTGGTCTTTTCTAAAATCAAGAAAAAGCTGTATTAGCAAGTTATTCTCTTTTGCAGAGTCACCCCCAAAAGCCAAAGAACCATCAAAATCAACTGTATTTAAGTGTAAGGTTATGCTGTCTTTTGGTTTGAGATAAATTAGCTGAATTTCTGGAGAATGCTTAAAATGAAAAACTTTTTCTTCCAAAAGCTGCAACTCATAGCTAAATTCACCTTGATCATTTAAAAAAATAGTGTCCGAAAAATTTTCTCTATCGGTAAGTATTAAAAAATCTTGGTTATGGTTTTTAATTTGACCAGTAATAATGGTTTTTTCTCTTGTTTTTTCTTGGCAAGACATTAAAAAACAAAAAAATAAAAAAGCTATTATTCTGTGCATTCTATAGAATTTATAACAAATATATATAGCCTATAGCTGTGTCTTTGTTAATCGCTAGTTAAAAGATAAAAAACCCTTAATTTAAGGCATAAATGACAAGCAAAATTTTAAAAAGTAACAGCCTAAAAATAATACTTATTCAATTCATTTTTTGAGCGTTCGGGCGGGCTGTCCGCTTTAGTTGGTCCATCAAAAATCTGTTTTTATAAGGTTATGCCAAGAGCTTCTTAGGTCGCTTTGGCACGCCCATAAAAACAAGATTTTGCTGCCCCAAGCTGCCGCCTCCATCCCTAACGCAAATAGGTCAGTAACGTAATTTTATCAACGCAAAGAAATTACACAGTTAAAACTTTTTCAAAAAAATCACGTTTAAAACCTACAGTAAGTTTTTGCTCTTCTGCAGACTATTGCACGAAAACATGCGTTTTTTTCTTTATTTTTTCTCACCACTTACCATTTTAATAAGCGTTAAACAGCTTAAAAGTTAGCTAGTCGTTAAAACAAGAAAGGTGATTTTTTAAATAGAAGTAACTTCATTATATTTTTTTATTGGAAACTTAAGTAGTCGTATCTGGTATCTTTCAAATGTTCATCAGTCACAGAACCGAATAACTTAAACTCTTCTATGCCAATCTCTATAGATTCAGAACAGGAAAATACTATCTTTTAAAATTTTAAGAACTTATAATTATAATTGAATATTGCTATTTTACTTCCAATAATTGGAAATACTATAATCAAAAACATCCATAATACCTTAGCTAATCCGTTTTCAGAAGAACTAAACTTTAGCACAGTATAGATTCCATAAACACTGTAAAATATTAGAAAAGCAAAAAAAATATAGGTAAATATTGGGGTTACTAAAGTCATAAAATTAGAAGAGAATAAAAATTCTCTAAATTCCTTGATTTTTGCCACGCCCCTCAACTCTATTAAATACGCTTTGCGTAATGCGTTGCATTATTTAACAGGGTAAACCCTGTGAAATAGGCATAAGCCTAAAACAATAGTTTTATTTAACAGGGTAAAGAGAGAAATCAAGGAAAATCAGGCTCCTTCTTGTCCCGTGAAATACAAAGTAAATTTATACGGGATAGGGATGGGGCAGAACTGATTTGACGAATATCAATTTTTGTCGTGTACTTTGCATTATCTATTACAAACGTAATATGAAATTTTAAACTAACAAATTTATTTCTAAATGCTATCAGTGATAAATCCGAAAAAAAACTATAAAAGCTCATGTCTAGAAAGACTAAATAGCAAGTTTAAAACTTAATTATGTGGTTTCTTTAAATGAATTTTTATACCTACTTTTGCAAAAAATTTATTTTATGCTTTCAGTTTCAAATTTATCCATTCAATTTGGGAAACGAGTTTTATTTGACGAGGTTAATGTCAATTTTTCTAATGGTAACTGTTACGGTATTATTGGAGCCAACGGCGCAGGAAAATCTACTTTTTTAAAAGTACTTTCTAAGCGGTTAGACCCCACTTCTGGACATGTGCATTTGGAACCAGGTAAAAGAATGTCTGTTTTAGACCAAGATCACAGTCTGTTTGACGAATACAGCGTTTTAGATACAGTAATGATGGGTAATGAGCCAGTCTTTAAAATAAAAAAAGAGATGGATGAAATTTATGCAAAATCAGATTTTTCTGATGCTGATGGTGAACGCGTTGGTGTCTTACAAGTTGAATTTGAAGAAATGGACGGCTGGAATGCTGAAAGCAACGCTGCTTCACTCTTATCCAATTTAGGCATAAAAGCTGAGCATCATTATACCTTAGTTAAGGATTTAGACGGAAAGCAAAAAGTAAGAGTCCTAATTGCTAAAGCACTTTTTGGAAATCCTGATGTGCTCATTATGGATGAGCCTACCAACGATTTGGATTACGATACCATTAATTGGCTAGAAAATTTCCTAGCTAATTACGAAAACACTGTGATTGTTGTTTCTCACGACCGTCACTTCTTAGATGCAGTTTGTACTCATATTTCTGATATAGACCACGGAAAAATAACACACTACAGCGGTAATTATACGTTTTGGTATGAATCTTCTCAATTAGCGGCAAGACAACGGGCGCAACAAAACAAAAAAGCAGAAGACAAGAAAAAGGAATTACAGCAGTTTATTGAACGATTTAGCGCCAATGTTGCTAAATCTAAACAAGCTACTTCTAGAAAGAAGATGATTGAAAAACTTAATATAGAAGAAATTAAACCTTCTAGTAGAAGATATCCAGCCATTATTTTTGAAAGAGAAAGAGAAGCTGGAGATCAAATTTTAAACATTACCGACTTAGCTGCATCCATTGACGGTGAAACACTGTTTTCTAAAGTCAATATCAATTTAGCAAAAGGAGATAAAACTATATTTTATTCAAAAGATTCTAGAGCAACTACTGCTTTTTACGAAGCTATAATGGGCAATGCTACTCCAGATAGTGGAAAAGTTGAGTGGGGAGTGACCACAAATCAATCTTACTTACCCAATGATAACTCTAGCTTTTTTGAAGAAGACATGAGTCTAGTAGATTGGCTGAGACAATGGGCAAAAACCAATGAAGAAAGAGAAGAGGTTTATGTACGTGGATTTCTAGGAAAGATGCTATTTAGTGGCGACGAAGCTCTAAAAAGTAGTACCGTGCTTTCTGGAGGTGAAAAAGTACGTTGTATGTTAAGTAGAATGATGATGATTAGAGCTAATGTTTTAGTTATTGATGAACCTACTAATCACTTAGATTTAGAATCGATTACTGCTTTTAACAATGCACTTAAAAACTTTAAAGGTAATTTATTATTTACCACCCATGATCATGAGTTTGCTCAATCGGTTGCTAACCGAGTAATTGAACTTACTCCGCAGGGAGTTATTGATAAATACATGACCTTTGACGAGTATATGACCGATAAGAAAATTAAAGAACAGCGTGCACAGATGTATGCCGTTGAAGCTTAAAAAGAATATCAACTATTTAAAAAAAGCATCCTTTTTTCAATTGAAAAAAGGATGCTTTTTTTAATGCTTAGAAATAAACTTATTTATCTATCGATTCAAATTTTTCTGTGCCTTGTTTTAGCCAACTTAAAAAGTTATTAGCGTTTGGTGTGTAACCCACCGGACTGTTGAGTAGTTCAAAATTACTATTCATTAAAACGTAATAAGGCTGTGAGTTATTTTGGAAGTTAACTGTTTGAAAAGTAGCCCATTTATCGCCTATGGTTTCAATTTTTTTCACACCACCACGTGGTTTTTCATAATTAAACTGCTGCTCTTCGGGTAATTTTTCACGATCATCTACGTAAAGTGAAATTAAAATATAATCGTCTTGAATCACTTCATATACTTCAGGAACACTCCAAACCTGCTCTTCCATTTTTCTACAATTTACACAAGCCCAACCAGTAAAATCTAAAAGTATAGGTTTTCCAGACGCTTTTGCAGCCTCCACCCCTTCATCAAAATCTTTGTAGGCTTTTAAACCTAGAGGTCCTGAGGCATCCTTTTCATAAATACTGTAAAATAAAGGAGGAGGGAAACCACTTAACAATTTTAAGTTAGCATGCTCTGTGTTAGTTAATCCAGGAATTAAGTAAATAACAAAGGCTACTGTAATAATTCCAAATGCAATTCTAGGTTTACCAAGTTTAGCTTTTGGTCCATCATGAGGAAAACGAATTAAGCCAAATAAATATAAAGCCATAGCCGCACCAATAATAATCCAAACTCCAATAAATACTTCTCTAGGTAAAATTCCCCAGTGCTCTACTAAATCGGCGTTAGATAAGAATTTAAAAGCTAATCCAAGTTCTAAGAAACCAAGCACCACCTTTAAGGTATTCATCCACCCACCTGATTTAGGTAAGGAATTAAGCCAATTTGGAAACAAGGCGAACAAACCAAAAGGCAAAGCTAAGGCTAAACCAAAACCTCCCATTCCAAAAGTTAATTGAGTAGCACCACCATCGGTGGTTAAAGAACCTCCAAGTAAAGAACCTAAAATTGGTCCTGTGCAAGAAAAAGAGACTAAAGCTAAGGTTAAGGCCATAAAAAACACTCCTAAAACACCGCCTACGCTTGTAGCTTTCTGGTCTAATCGGTTACTCCATGAATTAGGTAAAGTGATTTCAAAATATCCAAAGAAGGAAATAGCAAATACCACAAAAATCAGGAAGAAGATAATATTTAGAACGGTGTTGGTAGAAATATTATTTAAAATTTCAGGATTTACAGAATCAAGTAAATGAAAAGGAATACTTAATAATAAATAAATTGCCAAAATAAAAGCAGCATACATAATGGCATTAATCAATCCTAATTTTCTGGTTCGTGCTCCTTTAGTAAAGAATGAAACCGTAAGCGGAATCATAGGAAATACGCAAGGGGTTAATAAGGCAATTAAACCACCAATAAACCCAAGAAAAAAGATAGTGACATAAGACTTATCTTCTTTTTGGTCTTTTTCTATTTCAGACTTTGCATCTCCTTTAAGTTCTATTTTCAAAGACTCTGTTAAGGCTTGGTCCTCTTCAGATAAATCTACCTCTTGTTCTACTAAGGCAAAACTTTGGTTTTCCATATCTAATTGAACCTGTATAAAATTAGTATCTGGAGCTAAGCACTTTTCATCATCACATATCATGAAGAAAATCTCTATTCCTAGTAAAGATTGAGCATCATTGATCTTAATTTTTTGTTCAAAAACAGCTTCATTTTTAAAATGCTTTAAAAAGGAATTGAAAATAGGATCCATGGCCTCAATACCCTCAGATTCTGTAGTTTCCTTTAAAATTTCAAAAGCGCCTTCTTCAAAGTCGAAAGTGATTTCAGTAGGTAATGGCCCATCATCACCTTCTGGAATCTCACGCATAGAGGGCAGTTTCCATCCTTTATCTATGGTCGCAATTACTTTTAAATTAATCTCTCCTTCTTCCTGAAAATCAATTGCTAAATCAAAATCTACATGACTTTCCATTTGATTTTCTCCCACTTGATTTTGTTCAAATTGTGCTTGAACTAAAAAACTAATTAATAGAAATAAACTTAGTAAGAATTGCTTGAACTTAATTTGAATTGAATGCATTTTTGGTCTTCGGTTTTAATTTTATATTTTTGAGAGGTACGGTAACCCACCACCCAAATGATTTCATTCTTATTTAATAAAACCCAAACCTCACTTTTAAGGTGTTTGGGTACTTTTTCATCGTTTAAAAAATCACTTACTTTCTTTTTGCCATTCATTCCAAAAGGAACAAAAAAATCGGTTTGTTTCCATTTTCTCAGTTGAAGAGGAAACGCTAAGTCGGCCTTCAAAAAGTAAGCAAATTGCTTTTCTTTTTTTATTTTACCTTTAAATTCAGATAACTCTAAACTTAAGTCGCCAAAGTTAATTAATTCATTAGAATTTTGAATTTGAATTTCGTCTAATTCTTCAGAATCCTGATTTTTTTCAGTTAGCACCAAGAAACTTCGGTCTTTTGTAAGAAAATGCAAAGGTGCCATGACTCTTTTTCCATTTTCGGCTTCTAATAAATCAACTATATCTTGCCATGCTGTAAAGCTAAAGTCTTTTAATAGTTGAAACAAAACAGCTCTAGGATTCGAAAATTTCACTATCTCATCAATCTTAAAAATGTAAGCCTTTGGCTTTTTAATAACTATTTTTTGAAAAAGTAAATTAGTGTACTCTTCTAATAAATAATGAGCGTCTTTTAAATGTTGTTGAGTCTGCTGAAAGCTATTTAAAAAGCTTGTGTTTTCTTCTTTTAACAACGGAATAATCTGATGCCTAACTCGGTTTCTTAAGTATGTATCCGTTTGGTTGGACGCATCTTCTCTCCAAACAACTTGATGTTTTCTGGCATAGGTGATTATTTGCTCTTTTGAAACAGTAAGTAAGGGTCTAAAAATATTATTTGGATTTTCAGGAATAGCCAACAATCCTTTTAATCCACTACCTCTTATAAAGTTAATCAGAAACGTTTCAACATCGTCATCCGCATGATGGGCGGTAAACAAGCAATCTAATTTTTGCGACTTAAGTAATTCTTCAAACCAGCTATACCTTAGTTCACGAGCCGCTATTTGAATAGATAGTTTATGTTTATTGGCATAAGTTTTTGTGGGCATTTTCGTGGTAAAGCATTTTACTTTATTTTGCTTTGCCCATTCAATCACAAAACTCTCATCTTGATTACTTTCATTTGCCCTCAACTGAAAATTGCAGTGAGCTACCGAGAAATTAAGTTCAGCTTGATGACATAATTGAGCTAAGACCATACTATCCACTCCCCCACTTACAGCAACTAATACTTTCTTTTGCTGAATTTGATGTGTATTGATAAACTCTTTAAAGTACTGTAGCATGAAAAAAATTTGTTCAAATATAGTTTTTTTTAAAAGATTTATCTTGTAATGCTACTGTTTATAATGTTTACAAAGTTTCATTATTTATGGATAAAAAGCTGTAAATTTTACTATGTATTGTTATTTACTCCATTTATCATTTAAAATTACTACAATAATACGCCATTTTCTGCCTCACGGTAAAGGTAGATTTGCTTTCTAATTTACTTAAAAATTTCCTAAGTGCAGGGAAAAGCTATTTTCTTGTACTGTTATTTTAAAAAATAACTGAAATTAGCTTCATACATCATGTTCATTTTTGAATATGCCGTAATTAAAAACAAAAACCACCTCCAAAAAATGAAAGTGGTTTTTAAGCTATTCAAACCGAATTAATTATTTTATTAAAATCTGATATCCCCAAGCTGGGTAAGTCATTTCTTCTTC
>SL_7KL_010_BRINEDRAFT_10001444_pt1 | contig 11371 bp, 9 predicted proteins | sample SodLak_010_BRINE_FD_10663 | JGI IMG/M metagenome (IMG submission 10663)
ATTCAAGGCACACAAGGCTTGCAGGGTCTCCAAGGGGTCCAAGGAACTCAAGGGGAAACTGGTATTCAGGGTCTCCAAGGGGTCCAAGGAACTCAAGGCCTTCAAGGCGAAACTGGATCTCAAGGCATCCAGGGCATACAGGGCATACAAGGAGTCCAAGGGCCGCAAGGGTTAGACGGTCAATTTGCGGGTCAGGGGATTCAAGGTATTCAAGGACCTCAAGGTGTTCAAGGTCTCCAAGGAACTGATGGTGCATTTGCTGGGCAAGGTGTTCAAGGAACTCAGGGCCTACAGGGTCAAGATGGTGAATTTGCAGCACAGGGTATTCAAGGTCTTCAAGGTATTCAGGGTGAAACTGGTATTCAGGGTGAGACTGGTATCCAAGGTCTACAGGGTATTCAAGGAACTCAAGGAAACCAAGGCTCACAAGGGATTCAGGGATTGCAAGGTGAGACTGGAACTCAAGGTTTGGATGGAGCTTTTGCAGGTCAGGGCATTCAAGGCCCTCAAGGGGAATCTATACAAGGGATCCAAGGTACTCAGGGGTTGCAAGGTGAGACTGGAATACAAGGTGCACAAGGGACAAAAGGCCTACAAGGCTTGCAGGTGCAAGGTATTCAGGGTATTGCAGGTGAAGATGGCGTGCAAGGATTACAGGGGATACAAGGACTTCTAGGTATTCAAGGGTCTGAAGGTGAGTCTATTCAAGGGATACAGGGTATACAGGGGATACAGGGTGAAACAGCAGATATTAGCAATGTCAGTGCTGATAATATAACATCTGGAACCCTTGATGTTGATAGACTGCCAAGTGGTAATAATGCAGTGGGCTGGGTAATGACTCGGTCATCGGAACAAACGGTAGGCTTTGACCCTTCCATTGGATCTATCATAGTAGCATGGAATTTAAGTGAAAATGCTGTAGAACCAGGTGGGACTATAGCAGGTGGTAATCTAATAGCTATAGATAAGTCAAATACTAATTCAAATATTATAAACTCTTTTTTTGGTGAATTTAATTCATTTACGTCTCTAACTTCTAATTTGGCTTGGACCCCAGCGAACCCCGAACCACCATCAGCAATAACAGAAGAGACTTCAAGTTTTATTGGAACTTATAGGGCAGTCACAAATTCAGGTCCAAGAGTAATTAGTAATGATGGGTCTCATAGTGTCGTTCAAAACGCAATTTTCATAAGAATTGCATAAAAAAGGAGTTTTGTTTACTGTGATAGAATATAGAAATCCAGTTCTAAATCTAACAAAAAACATAATTGATTGTGAAATAAATCATCCTATCCATGGGTGGATACCCATAACATTAGATAAAAACAGCAAAAACTCAGATATTGATATGAAAGGTCTGTTTGATGTTATTAAGCAAAATGAAACTGATATTCAAACTGTAGAAAATGAAATAAATGATGATCCTGATGCAAAAATATTTGTAAGTTAAGAACAAAAGGACATAACAAATGTCAAATGTTTTGCCACTTAGCGACTTTTTAGGAGGTGGCTTTAGAGGACTTCAAGGCCCACAAGGTATTCAAGGTATTCAGGGTATTCAAGGCAATCTTGGTATTCAGGGAGCTTTAGGTGTCCAAGGCCCACAAGGTCTTCAGGGTGTTCAGGGTATTCAAGGAGAACCCGGTATCCAAGGTCCTTTAGGGACTCAAGGACTGCAAGGCGAGGAAGGGCCACAGGGGGTTCAAGGTAATCAGGGAATCCAAGGTGCTCAAGGGACTCAAGGACTGCAAGGCGAGGAAGGGCCACAGGGGGTTCAAGGTAATCAGGGAATCCAAGGTGCTCAAGGGACTCAAGGTCTACAAGGGACTCAAGGTCTACAAGGGACTCAAGGTCTACAAGGGACTCAAGGAATCACTGGATTTACAGGCGCCCAGGGNATNCAAGGACCAGAAGGTACAGACCCAGATATCACAATCAATGACGATACTACAACAGATTTAACTCGTTATATTACATTTGTTGATATTACTTCTGGTAATGTATCTGGGTTTGATGTATCTTCTACTAAGCTATTCTTCAATCCTTTGTCTGGTACGTTGAATGCGTCAGAGTTCAACTCTTTATCAGATATGTCAATGAAAGAAGATCTGATTCCATTAGATCTTAGTTTAGATTTGCTTGATAGAATCAACACATATAGTTTCCGTTGGAAGGAAACTGGCATTCAAAGCTATGGTGTGATTGCACAAGAGCTAGAGGAAACAATTCCAGAACTTGTGAACGATGTCAACGGAAAAAAATATGTGAACTACTTGCCTTTGATCGCACTTCTGGTTTCTGGATATAAAGAAATGAAACAAGAACTAAATGAACTCAAGAAACACCGTAGTAATTACAGTAAATAATAAATAGAACTAAAATAGGCATTAGATAATATGACGACCAGGGCAAATTTATATGTAGATCAAGGAGTTGATTTTCTCGTATCATTGGAATTAGAAACCGATGACGGTGATCAATTCCCTATTACAGATCAGCAATTTTTTTGTCAAGTTCGTAAAGTGTATTCTTCTACTGTTCAGTTTGAAGCTGAGCTTGAAGTTGTTGTGAATGGAGTAACAAATGAACTCAATCTTTTTGTAAAACCTGAGGATACTCGAAATGTAAAGCCAGGCAAGTATCAATATGATTTGATTATGAAGAAGTTCAATGGGGATAAATTGAAGTTGCTTGAAGGGTTGATGTTTATATTGCCTACGGTAACTCAAATAGAAGGATCCTAACATGGCAGTAGGATCAAACAACAATGTAATATCAGTGAAGGTGAAAAAGAAGCCAAAAGTCTTCGTGAATCAATCAGGAATGGTTACGCGAAGATTGAATGATTTGGCTGATGTTGATATAAGCGCAAAAGAAGATGGTTCTCTTTTGATTTATGATGAAACCCAAGAACAATTTATAGCATCAAGATTATTAGATAAACAAGAAATAAATGGAGGGCACTTTTAATGTCATCAATAATTCGTATCAAACGCTCTGGTAATCAGGGTTCGCCGTCAATATTAGCACAAGGTGAATTTGCGTATTCCTTTCTTGAAGGATCACTAACTAATGGCGGTGATCGTCTCTATATAGGAACGGGAACGGAAACAACCCCTGGTGAAGCCGCAAATATTGAGGTAATTGGCGGTAAATACTTTACCGCAAAATTAGATCATACACCCGGTATAGTCACAGCAAATAGTGCTATTATAGTAGATGACAATAAATCCATCGATCAGCTATTCTTCGGACAGGATTTACAGTTAACTTCTAATACAATTTCAACATCTTCTGGCAATTTGAATATAGAACCAGAAGGTGATCTTGTCATTAATTCAGATGTTACAATTACGGGCTCTTTGAATCTAACAGGTGAAGTTGAACTCACGGGTAATACTTCGGTAGACAATTTATTTGTCTCTTCGCTGACGGAAAATCGTGTTGTGTTTGTTGGTTCTGACGGCCAACTGGTCGATTCCTCTAATCTAACATTTGATGGCTCTGTTCTAACCATTTCTGGTCAGTTTAATGTTGATAATCTTAGATTGGATGGAAATATACTTTCATCAACTGATAATAACGGTGACGTTATTATCAATCCAAATGGTTCTGGGAAAGTTGACATTTCTTCAAGCATTATTACTGGACTTTTAGATCCCGTTGACAATACTGATGCTGTTAATCTGCTATTTCTAGATTCTTCGACATTTCAAGTTTCAGCGGATACTGGTTCTTCAGTAAATAAACTGATTACTTCTGGGACGTTTGAAATCGCAGGTGGTACTGCTCTCACTTCGGTTGTTACCGGTACTGCAGGATCTGCTACCGTAACAATCAATCTCGATGATACAGCTGTTACTCCAGGTTCTTATGGTTCTACTACAAAGATTCCAACTTTTACTGTTGATGCACAAGGACGGTTGACTGCTGCTAGTGAAGTTGATGTTGCAACAACTCTTGATGTTGATGGTGATGGTGGATCAGTTGCCATTGATCTGCTCACAGACACTCTAACAATCGCAGGTGGAACGGGTGTTGATACACTAGCTTCTGGGGATACTGTTACGGTCTCTATTGGTCAGGATGTTTCTACTACTGCTAACGTTCAATTTGCGGATGGTAACTTTACTGGTAACGTGATAGTTGATGGTGATCTGACAGTCAATGGCAATACTACAGTTGTTGCTACTGAGACACTAGAAGTTGAAGACCCTCTCATCAAACTTGCTAGAGGCAATACATCTGATTCAATTTCTATTGGTTTTTATGGTCAATATGGTGCTTCTGAAGAAAAATCTGGTTTCTTCCGTTCGCACGAAGATGGTGCATTTTACCTATTTAAGGATTTTGAAGGGGATATCACCACATCAAATATAATACCATTATCGGGTCTACAGCTTGCTGATGTAAACTTTGCTGATGTGAATTCGTCAAATGTAGATGTTTCTGGAGATGTTGATGTTGGTGGGACCGTTACTGCTAATCTGTTTGTCGGTGAAATAGACGGAGGAACTTACTAATATAATATTTACATAATGCAAAAGCTATATAGCTTTTCATCCTTATTTACATAAATAAAAGGAAATTGATATATGTCAACAAACTCGACTATAAAACTAAAACGAAGTTCAGTGCCAGGGAAGATTCCCAGCACTGAAAATTTGTTATTAGGTGAACTTGCCATCAACACACACGATGGCGATATGTACATTAAACGCGAATACTTTTCGCAAGATGCAAACACCGAAATCCAAGAAATCATTCGATTTGCAGCTTCGGTTCCAGTCGAAAACACCATTTTTATACAGAAAAATGGAACGGACGAAAATGATGGATCTACGTGGGATAAATCTGTTGCAACATTTGAGAGAGCTCTTGAAATAGCAGAGGCTCGTGAAACTCTTACTCTTATAGACGTTGGCCCTGGGACGTATGAGACAGAAGGGCATCTTGATATGCCTGATAATACGATGATCCGTGCTGCTCATAGAACTGTGGTGATTAGACCTAAATCAGGTTTTGAAGAACGAAATGTTTTTCGTATGGGGTCTGGTTGTTTCATTGAAGGCCCAATCTTTGAAGATTGGCGTGTAGATGATTTGGATAACCCTTCGGAAGGGTTTGCTGTTTGTTTTAGGCCAGGTGCAATTATTAGAAGAGCACCTTATGCCCACAAAATCGCGGTTCGAAGTACGCCTACTTGGACCTTAGTTCCACCACCTTTAGACCGTGAGAACGGCAATCCTTTAGTTGGCAAAGGGGGTGGAGTTGTTTTAGCTGATGGTCTTGTCTGCTCTCAATATAGTATGTATCCCAATATCATGACTTGGGGTGCTACTCCAGTTGCTCATAATGGCATTGGTTATGTAGCAAAAAATGGAGGTTTGATCAATGCTGTTAATGCTGTCAGTCTATGGGCTCATAAACACTTTGTTGCATTAGATGGGGGTCAAATAGTTTTATCTGCGTGTTCAACTCAATTCGGGGACTTCACTTTAGTCTCTGAAGGGAAAAGAGATTTGATACGTCCATATGAAACAGAAGTTGAACTTGTTGCAAATTCCATAGATGCAGCATTAATAGAAGATAATACATCAAGAATCATAGATGATCTTTGGGATTCACTCGTTTTAAATAGTTTTACTACAGGCTGGAATCAAGATGACGAAGATTTTACAAGAAAGGATGCAAGTCTTTTGCTACTTGCTCTTTATTGGGTGATTCTGGCAGCTGATGAGACACCGATGATCAATTTTTCTAGAGGTTTATTTGATACTCAAGGTAACAGAGTTTTTTCTAATGACAAAGAAGATGCATTTATATATTCTTTCGAGTTTATCAGAGACGAACTTATTGCTTTGGGATTATTTCAGACATCAGAAGATATCATCAATGATCTAATTGCCAATTTGATACTTACTATAACAGATCCAATAAAGATACCTGAACCTTCCACAATCACTGCAATTGGTCATACTTGGACTGCCATTATGGCAGGTGTGGCTTTATCTCAGATACCGCCTGGAAGAAATGCAACCACCATTCAAGAAAGCATTATTGAAAGAAACCAAGGTCTTGTAATTGCATCAGGTCAAGACGACCAAGGTTCTGCGCTATTCATCGGTGGTCTTGAGATTAATGCAGATACAGGTGAACTCTCCGGACCGCCATTTGATACTGCAGTCAATAGAATAGCAACACGAGCATCAATTTCGAGGAGTTTCTAAACCATGGCACGTATTATTTGTAGAACGCCTTCAACAGGCAAACCAATTAGATATGCAAAGGAGAATGTGAGCACTTCTTTTGAGCCTCTTGCTGATGCACCAGATTATTCAGTTCCCGACCCATCGGGTAGATTTCCAGTTCGAGATCCTAATGATGAAAGCAGGGCAATTCGTTCAGGTGAAGTCTTTTTCTTGACCCCGATTTCTGCTCATAATAAGACCGAAACTGATCGCTGGATTGAAGTCAGATTACAAACAGAAGATTCAAAAACAATATCATTTGCAAAGGTCGAAGTTCCTGCCGGAGATACTGCATTTGTTCCTCTTCAAGGTAGAAGTATCTTTAAGAGAGATGCAAATACTAGTATAGGTGATACAATAGAGATTAGAGCAGAAACTTCGGATACATTTGATGTTTGGCTTTCAGGCGAAGAAAGACCTTCCAATGAACATTCTGGCGTGGAGGAACCTTGATAAATGACAAAATTCCTTACGGATAGAGTACGTAAAGTTGCGCCCGAAAAGGTCTCAGAAACTCGCTATAAATTTCTCAAATTGGCTGAAGCAGAACCAGATCTTGGGATTGCGCCTGCAAATAACTCATTGCTAACAAGTGATGAAACTGGTAATAGATATTGGTTGCAATTAGGAAACGGTATTGATTTAGATGGAATTTCAATAGTAGGATCGGAAGACAGTTTTTTTATAGATACATCTTCTATTATAAATTCGTCTTCAAATACTTTAGCATCAGTTCTAAATGATCTGGACAATGCAATATCTGATAGTGCGATTGTAGCAAATAACGCTATTAACTCAGTAGCGACTGATGATACATTAGATGGCGACGGTAATATAGAAACTCCTCTATCAGTTTTGAAATGGGCCACTCCAATAACCGTAACATTATCTGGTGATGCGAGTGGTAGCGCATCTATAGATGGTAGCAATAATGTGACAATTGAAGTCACGTCGACTACACCGCAGATAGGTGACATTATTACAATCACAAAAAGTCTTACTTTAGATGATGATTGGCAGGATGTTGGTATATCTGGAGACGACTTACAAACAGGTTCATATGCAATTCAACTTTTTGCTAATGACGTGGGATCTGGTGGTTTGAACACGAACGAATATTACACAGGTTTCATGTCATGGTTTTCTGGTTCTACTGCAGAATCGCTAGAGCTGCCAAATGACGAAATTGTTCTCCATCGAGCTGGCGGTGGTTCAGATGCGGGGCTTTATCTCAGAACTTTGAGATCCGATGTATTAAGATTGCAGATTTACTCAAACATAGCAAATGTAAATGCGTCTAACTATGTTTTTAAGTTTAGACGAATAGTTTGAAGTGATAAATAAAAATAAAAATCCTTAAAGGAGAGGCAAATGGCATTTAAGATTAAAGACGGTATTCGAATTGGAACCGTTGATGTATTCAACAACTCTGGTGTTCTACTTGTTCCAGCACCAAGTCTAATCACTGCTCGTAATATTGCTCTTACTGGGCCTATCACTGGTGATGTGAACTTTGATGGCTCTGCTAACGTTTCCATTGAAACTACCATAGGCGCAAATGCGGTTACACTCGGTACTCAGACTACTGGTGATTATGTAGAATCAATTTCCGGTTCTGACGGTATTTCTGTTACTGGTGGTACAGGTGAGGGATCTACACCAAACGTCACGAACACGGATCGTGGTTCGGATCAAAATATATTCAAGAACATTGCCAACTCTGGTGGAACAACTCAGTTTTCTGCTTCTTCTAACAGTGATACAATTCGTTTTGCTGGCTCTGGGGGTGCCGAAGTAAGTTTCAATGCTGGAACAAATACAGTCACTATTTCTACTACTATTCCAGATGAATCTGATACGCTTCAATCTGTCACCGATCGCGGAAACTCAACCACAAATGACATTTCCATCACTGATACAACAGCTTCTTCAAATACAAGTTCGGGTGCGCTAACCGTTTCAGGTGGAGTAGGTATTGAAGGTTCTCTAAATGTCGGCGGTGCTATATCAACCACAGATGGTTCTCTGACTACAACTTCTACAACTGCTAATATTTTCAATACTAATACAACTACATTGAATGTAGGCGGTTCTGCTACTACTATAGGTATAGGTGCTTCTACGGGTTCCACTACAGTCAATAATGATCTTGTTGTTTCCGGTGACCTTACTGTTCAGGGTACGAGCACAACAATCAATACTGCTACTCTACAGGTTGAAGATCAAAATATTGAACTTGGTAAAGTTGATACACCATCAAATACAACTGCCGATACTGGTGGTATTACAGTTCTAGGTGGGACAGATGGTGACAAGACATGGAAATGGCTAAATGCAACTCAGTCTTGGACGTCATCAGAGCACATAAACATCGTATCTGGGAAAGAGCTGCGTATAGGTGGCACTGCAGTCCTAACAGCAGATACACTTGGTTCCGGTGTTGTGAACTCTTCACTGACAAGTGTTGGAACTCTGACATCTGGTACATGGAATGCTTCTACAATTGCTGTAAACCGTGGTGGTACTGGTCAAACATCATATACCAATGGTCAGTTGCTGATTGGTAACTCTACTGGTAACACTCTTACAAAAGCAACATTGACTGCTGGTGCTAATGTTACAATCACAAATGGTGCTGGTTCTATTACCATTGCTTCCGATAACACAGAGTATGATGTTATCTCTGAAGCAGAGATTGTTGATGACAATCATATAACTGGTAGTTTGATCACAGGTGAACGCATTGCTCATGCGTTTGCTAACATTACCGCTGCTAATGCGACCACAGCAGCTCAGACAGAAGAATCAGTCACATTCAACAATAGCGGCACAGGTGATGCTTCTGGAACTACATTCAATGGTTCAACAGCAAGAACAATTTCGTTCAATACGATTGGTGCCGCCCCTGCTACAAGAACTCTGACTGGTGCAAATGGTATTGATACAATTGGTGATCTATCAGCAGATAGAACTGTTCAGCTAACTGGTCAAGCTCTTGCTCTACATAATCTTTCTGACAATGGAATCATAGTTCGAACAGGGACCGGAACTGTCGCGGCAAGAACAATAACAGCTGGAACTGATATCTCTGTAACTAACGGTAACGGTGTTTCTGGCAATCCAACTATCAATGCAACTTCAACACTTGCGACGGTAACTGGTCGTGGCGCAACCACTTCTGCTGCAATTTCCATCACTGATACTACATCAGCGACAAGTACAACTACTGGCGCACTGAAGGTAACAGGTGGTATCTCTACCGAAGATAACGTTCATGTCGGTGGGGAAGTTCGTGATGACTTTGTGCACACGAAATCAAAATCCGAGACCGTTTCGTCGACTTCCGTTACAACAGTTGATACGTTTGCTGTTTCTGAATATCGTTCTGGTCGTTATATCATTCAGATTTCGCAGGGTACTGATTATCAGATGAGTGAGTTTAGAATCATTCATGATGGAACAACCACATACATCACTGAATATGCTGTATTGGAAACTAATGGGGAACTAGGGGACTTTACCGCAGACATCGAAGGAACAGATGTTCGTATTCGCGTAGAAATGAATAGCGCAAATTCAGCGACAATCAAGTTGAATAGAACATTGATTACCATCTAATACGAAGGATTATTATATTATGTCATTTGAAACTAGAAAATACATTATTATCCCATCATCAGAAGTCAATAATATTCACTTCTCAGAGGTGCTTGAAACTTCTGCTGATACATGAAAATATTCAAATGATGGATCTCAAACATTTGTCAAATATGAAGGCACAATGCCAACATCAGAATTGAACACACAGAACTATTTAAAACACCAAAGCCACCTCAGCCATATCCAAGTTGGAGTTGGGATGGTGAAACTTGGAATTTACCTGTTCCATATCCTGATAACGATGAATATTATTATGAATGGAATGAAGATTTTCAGGAATGGCAAAAGATAGAATATAAATAAGTATAACAAGTTTAATCCGAGGGAAAGTGGAACCGGATGTCAAATGAAAAAAGATTCGTAGTCAAACATGGGCTACAAACAAATAATATAAAGTATCTCTCTCCAGATAGAGAAAGTGGTATATTCTTAGAAATGTTAGATTCTGGCACTCTTAGTTTTGAGGGTGATAATGGTCAGCTATTTTCTATTACAGATAGCTTAACAGGGACTATTTTTTCTGTCAATGATATTTCTGGTACGCCTAGTATCGAAGTTGATGCTGATGGTACAATTAGATTTGCTGAGTTCTCTGGCAATGTTCTTGTAGGATCAGATACTGATGATGAAACGCACAAACTTCAAGTAGAAGGTGGATTAGGCGCTGATGACCTAAATATCACAGGTTCGATATCAGTAAATGGCATTACAGGTTCTGCTGGGCAAGTTCTAACTTCAGATGGCAGTAATACCTTTTGGAGCACTGAAGTAGGTTTCACTGGTAGCCAGGGCATACAAGGACCCATTGGTTTCACTGGTAGTCAGGGCGAGTCTGGATTAATAGATTGGGAAAGAAAAACTTCGAACTACACTGCTCAAGATAAAGATGGTATCATTGCAGATACCTCCAGTGGATCTTTTACTGTTACTTTACCTGCTAATCCTTTATTAGGTGAATATATTGTAATTGTAGATGGATCTGATTGGAGTATAAACCCACTTACAGTTGCAAGAAATAATTCTACAATCGAAGGCACAGAAACTGATTTTATATTGGATGTTAATGATATTAGAGTAGACTTTGTATATGACGGGTCTACTTGGCAAGTATATTCAAGTATAGGAAGAAAAGGTGAAACGGGTTTCACTGGGTCTCAAGGTGTTCAAGGCGACGTTGGTTTCACTGGGTCTCAAGGTGTTCAAGGCGATCAAGGTCCCATTGGTTTCACTGGGTCTCAAGGTGTTCAAGGCGACGTTGGTTTCACTGGGTCTCAAGGTGTTCAAGGCGATCAAGGTCCCATTGGTTTCACTGGGTCTCAAGGTGTTCAAGGTGATCAAGGCCCCATTGGTTTCACTGGGTCTCAAGGCGATCAAGGTCCAATTGGTTTCACTGGCTCTGCGGGGCCTTCTGATGTTGTCAATGCAATAAATGACAACTCTTCAACGACTCATTT
>SL_7KL_010_BRINEDRAFT_10001445_pt1 | contig 11364 bp, 9 predicted proteins | sample SodLak_010_BRINE_FD_10663 | JGI IMG/M metagenome (IMG submission 10663)
TCAACTTCAAGCACATCAGAATCCACCTCGTCAAATAATTCTTCAATTTGTTTCTGACCAGGTTCTGCTTTTAACCCACTTGAAGCCATCAATGAAATTGATTCCTGATTTTTAAATATCAGGAAAAATGTTCTGATAAAGAGTTGACCAAGCAGAGCAAATTTAAATATTCTTGAAATTTTTTCTCTGTCAACCAGCAGGTTAAACTCTTTTGACAGATCAAAAAGCGTGTTTAGCTCATGTATTCTTCTGTCCAGATTCCGATTTGTAGATTTCAATTCATCGAACAGCTTTGAATTAGAAAGAGCTACCGTAGAAATAATGCAGAGACCTTCTACAAATTCAAGTTCATCTTTTGAAAATGGAGTTTTATCAGCTTTAGGGCCTAAAAGCAAATACCCAAGATGATGGTCGCTTGTACGAAGGTTAAAAAATACCGACTCATCCATCGAGGTAATAAGTTCAGGTAGTTTACCTTTTACATCTTTACCCAAAAAATACGATTTCTGATCCAGACCGGGCTCCGGCGGCATTTTAAATTTATCACCCTTATTAAACTTGAATCCCCCTTTCAGTGATTTTAAAATATACTCAGAGCTTCCGGGTTCCTTTAGAAGAATTGCGGCCTTACTCACCAGCAATTTACCCATAACCACCAGCAGTAAATTGTTCTGAACAAAATCACTCTCTCTCGATTCAACCAGCATCTTACTGGTTTCGAGCACCGCTTTTAGCTGAAACCTTGTACGAACATCATCGTTGTTGGTTAGTTGCCCCAAAATACTTACCCGCGGTTTTTCGACATTTTTATTTCATTTTTTTTATTCACCCTGCTGTAGCTTACATCATCCATAAGTGTTCTGATTAAATGAACCCCCATGCCCCCACGTTTTTTCTTCTTAATTTGCTCTTTCAGATCGGGACGTTTGTATTTGGTGATATCAAAACTTGAACCATAATCGGTGAGTTTAACCACCAGTTTATCACTGTCGAAATGAAGGTGTACTAAAACCTCCTGGTTGCTGTCATATTCGTAAGCATGTTTAATAATATTCGTGAATGCTTCATCTACTGCCAGGCGAATATCTTCAATCTGCTCAGAACTAAATCCCTCTTGCAAAGAATGATCGAATACAAATTTTCTTACATCAGCCAGTTTTTCAGTAGCTGCAGGTACAGTTAACGTATATGTAGATTCGTTCTTCAAAGAAATCTATTTTTCATTTAAAAATTTTTCGATCGCTTCATTTTCTTCATTCAGGATATCGTACAGCGTGGGGAATCCAAGCAGATCAAACACATTGTAAACCTTATCACTCATATTCGTCAATTTAATATCCCCACCCTCTTCTCTGACATCCTCAATGTAAGCCATAAAAACGCCAAGACCCGCACTGGCTATATATTCAAGCTCCTTGCAGTTTACGATGATGCTTGAATTGCCCTTGTCAATTAAAATCTTCAGGGATTCTTCAAGCTGGGAAGCCGTATGGGCATCAAGCTCGCCGTGTAAATCCAAAACCTCTATGCCGCTGTTTCTGCGATGTTCAATTTTAAAGTTTTTCATTGTCGATAATTGAATTGTATTAGTAAAGAGTTGACTTAAAATATAGAACTAAGAGGTATACCGCGAATCTATGATTACGTTTTTTTGCTGAAAGAGTTGCAAAAGTTGACACAAAAAAAAGAGGGTATCACACCTATCCGGAATGATACCCTGACTATTCATCAAGAGAGACGCTACTTGAGCGCACCTAATATTAGTAAAAATGCTTGTAATTCCACAACACGTATTCAACTATAATCTGTAATACCTCCATTTATAACTCAAAGCTATGTTTTATCTATATGTTCAATTAGCCAAATGTCGCATATTTTTTTCAAATAACAGACTGTACCTTAAATATCTTTTCGAGTGTGCACGGAATTGAGAGCAATTCATCTCTTAATTATCGTTGANTTTTGTATCTGAATTCATAAAAAAAAGGTTGCCATCTATTGATAACAACCTTTTTAATTACATCGCTATGGTTCTGAAAATCAGTTCATTTCACGAATTTTAATGTTTCTGAACCATACGTCATCGCCGTGATCCTGAAGGCTTATATAGCCCGGCTGATTTTTGCCGAATTCTTCATACTCGGCAAATTTACTATTGGCTACCATCTCATCCCATGCGGATGTTCCAAGATGATATTCAAGAACCGGTTCACCGTTTTGGAAATGCACAACCGTTCCGCGATATACCAGCACCTCGGCGCGATTCCACTCACCAGCACCACGGAAGTTCTGCGGATCAGCAGGAATCAGGTCGTATAAACTTCCTGCTTTTCTGTTGCCATCCACGCCAAGCTCAGCATCAGGGTGACGCTCGTTGTCGAGAATTTGCATTTCAGGGGCTGATTGCCAGATTGGTGTGNCTTCAATCTCNTGACCCANGTAGAAAATACCGGAGTTACCTCCTTCTGATACTTTCCACTCCAGCGAAAGCCTGAANTTGTGGAATTGCTGATCATATACGATATCACCACCTTCTCCACCGGCTTCACCCATTCCGGTTCCGATTACTCGAAGAGTACCGTCATCTTCAACAACCCAGCCGCCTTCGGGAAATGAGTCCTGATTGTATCCCCTCCAGCCGTCTGTGGTTTCACCGTCGAAAAGCAATACCCATCCGTCTTCTATTTCCTGCTCTGTTAACGTGTTTAGAGGTGCATCTTCAGCAGCAGTGCTCCGATCTGTATCACCCTCAGAAGCACATGATACTGCAAAAAATGCAGCCAAAGTAATAATTAACAGGATTTTAATAATGTGTGAGTTCAATAAATACTCCATTATAGTGTTTATATTTTGAGTTCATTAATTGTGTTAGATTTACGCCGGCATATCAGGCAGAGTCCATCCTTCTCGATAATCCGTCTTAATCAGGCCTTTTGCATAATTAAGAGCATTCATCGGATCTGTAACGTCTCTTGAAAACGATGGATGACCATCATCAATGCTAAAACCATCTTCGATAATTACAGTAAGTTCCTCATCATCAGAAATGTTTGTGAACTCCATGTTTTCTCCGTCCCACTCAAGCTCTTTGTTGAGCTCCTGCAGTCTTACAGCGAGTACACCCATAACAACCATTTCATTAAATGGTCCTGACTTATCAAACGAAGATTTTGCCTCTACCCTGTTTTCCGGGCTTTCCTTACATGCGCGTACCCAATCCATATAGTGCGCAGATTCTCCTTCTTCACCGGCTACACTTACTCTTCTTTCCGTTTGAGCTACATTAGGAGTATTTCCTGATAGTAACCATGGATCTGAACCGTAGCAGCCATGCACAAGTGTATCTTCTGTGCCATGAATGAGAACACCACCACCACGATGGTTCATGTCTCTCCCTTCCGGCCATCCTTCAGGCTTGAGAGGCTGAATTCCGCCATCATACCAATGCACTTCCACTTCAGGTAAAAGGCCAAAGCTGCTTTGACGTTCTGGGTATGTTAATCGAACTTTCTGAGCGGTTGGTGCTGAATCTTGAAGTAACAGTGTAGAACTTCCCTGTACTTTTGTAGGGTAGCCGAGTTCAAGAGCTTTAAAAGGAGCATGTAAAATATGGCATGCCATATCACCCAGAGCGCCTGTACCAAAATCCCACCATCCGCGGAAATTCCACGGTGTATAAATTTCATTGTATGGACGCATTGCGGCAGGCCCGATAAACAGATCCCAATCCATTGTATCAGGTACTGGCTGTTCATCTTTTGGAGTATTGAGCCCCTGAGGCCAGATTGGTCTGTCTGTGAAAGACTCTATTTTACGAACCTCACCAATCAACCCGTTTTGTATCCATTCTGTAACCAGGTTAATACCTTCTCCGGATGCACCCTGATCTCCCATCTGAGTAGCCACTCCATATTCTTCGGCTAATTTCGTCAACAAACGCGACTCATAAACGGTATGTGTTAATGGTTTTTCAACGTAAACGTGCTTGCCCATTGTCATAGCGTGAGCGGCAACAGCAGCGTGTGTATGGTCTGATGTAGCAACCACTACGGCATCAATATCATCACCCATTTCATCATACATTTTTCTCCAGTCCCAATATTTTTTGGCACCTGAAAAATGATCAAAAGCATTTTGTGAGTATCTCCAGTCAACATCGCAAACTGCTACAATATTCTCTTCTTCCATTGCACGCAGAACACCAAAACCTCGTCCGCCTACGCCAACTCCGGCTATATTCAGCTTGTCGCTGGGAGCTTTGTGTCCCAGTCCACTAACTACATAACTTGGTAGAATTGTAAAACCGGCAGCTGCAGCCGCAGATTTGCCCAGAAAATTTCTCCTGGATATACCATTACTTTTCTTTATATCTGAATTGTTGTTTTTTTTACCCATCATTAAAAATATTTTATTACAGGTTATATGTCGGTTGAAAAAAATAATTACATCATTGAAGGTTTCATTTTCAACCCGTAATTACTTAATTGAATGCTGATAAATGCTTATGAACATCGAACATTCATATTACTCTTTTTTTTTCCTTTCATCAATTCTAAACAACAGAATTCATAAGTCTATGATTATCAAATAAGAACAGGTGAAAAATAGCTACTATTATTCATTTAACAGATCTCCATTGTTACGATCAATGACATTAGAAACAAGATATGGAACTTCTTTCAGGCATTGATATTTAAACTTTACATCTAACACACCATCCATATTATTATTTTTATGAAAAAATTCTTCTACATTTTTGGAGCTTTCCTTTTTTTTATTCCCCTGCATGAAACCGTTCACGCGCAATGGTCTCTTGGAGTATCGTATGAATACAGAGACGAAGACCCCAATAACGGATTCGGATTCAGAGCCGAAAAAAGCATTTTCGATGGTATACCCCTATTAGATCTGAGCCTCAGAGGACATTTCAGTAACTTTAATGAAACTATGCCGGACAACAGACGGGATATTAATTCTATCCTCGATTTTGGTGTTTATGACTTTGGATTCGCTGCTTTAGCCGGTTTTTCTTTAGGATTAGTTTCACCTTATGTTGGTGCGGGTATTGGCCATGAACGATTTAAACTCGATACCGATGATCCGGACGAAAGTATAAATGATAGAAATATCTACTGGAATGGTTTTATTGGTGCAAATGTTGAAATTCTTCCTTATTTGAAACCATTTATCGAATTTCGAGCCGGTAAATTAACCAGTGCAGCCGAAATTGAAGCGGATGAGATTAAAACTGTAACTGACAACATTAACCGTCTCGCAATCGGCGTGAGCATTCGCTTCTGAACCAATTAAATTTGAAAATACAGGTTGCAAAAAAATTATTTTGCAACCTGTAAATTATACCTTTCTCTAAAAAATAAATTCCCAATTTTATAGTAATTAGTCACGAGTAGTAATCCAGCTTTCAGCTTCGTGCTCCCTGGCCAATTTTACCCGCACCAGCTCAGCCATATCCTGATTACTGAAATTACCGATATTTACTCTATACCAGATATCGCCATCTTCATCGCTTTTGTGCTGTACAACGTAGGCATGCTCAAATCCGCGCTCTCTCCACACAACTGCCCTCTGTTCAGCTCTCTGCTCAGACCGCCATGATTCTACCTGCAGAGAAAATCTACCATTTTCGGCATATGTAATTTCCGGTCGTGTCTGCTCAGGTTCTTCAGTTTCTTCTCGGGCAGGTTCTTCAGGCTCAACAGTTTCAACTGATATAGTATCTTCTGCCGAATCATCTTCTGCTATTTCAGCATCGTTGTTGCAGGAAATCAAACCAACCGCCAACACACCCAACATCAAAATTTTAAACTTTTCCATAATAATTACTGTTTTTGTTTTTTGATTTTGTCACCCTTTCTGTATCTGCACTCCTTACATATCATGATATGATAATTTCATTATATGACTGTTTAACGATAGCAAAAAAATGCTTAGTTTATATAGACTGAATTTAAATAACGAACGTTACCTCTGCCAAGAGCTCTTAAACAAGGGTTATAATGCTTCTTGAAGTAAAAAATATTGAAAAATCATTCGAAAAAGATCTGCCTGTAGTACAGAAAGCTTCCTTTTCGGTGAAAGAAAATGAAATTTTTGCACTTTTAGGCCCAAGTGGTTGTGGTAAAACTACAACTTTGCGTTTAATTTCAGGTTTTGAAAAGCCGGATAGCGGCGAAATATATCTTGAGGGAAATCTTTTATCGTCTGTAAAGAAACATGTTGCTCCCCAAAAAAGAGGTATTGGATTTGTTTTTCAGGACTACGCCCTTTTTCCGCATATGTCTGCCCTTCAGAATGTTGCGTTCGGTTTAAAAGACCTGCCAAAATTTAAAAGAAACGTATTTGCCGAAGAGGTACTTTGCCGAACCGGTATGGGTGATTTCAAACACAGGAGTCCCGCTGAATTATCCGGTGGGCAGCAACAGCGTGTAGCTCTTGCCCGGGCTATAGCCCCTGAGCCAAAACTGGTTCTTCTTGATGAGCCCTTTTCCAATCTCGATGCCATGCTGAGAGATATCACCCGAAAAGAGGTTCGTTCTATCATAAAAAAAGCCGGAATGAGCGCAATTTTGGTTACACATGATCAAGAAGAAGCTCTCTCATTTGCCGACAGAATCGGCGTAATGAACAATGGAAAAATTGAACAGATTGGCACACCTGAAGAAGTGTATTATAAGCCAAAGACAAAGTTTGTTGCTCAGTTTCTCGGGCGCACAAACCTTTTTGAAGCCAATGTTGATGATACAGATCACATAGAAACCAGCCTGGGTTCTCTACAGCTTAATTGCAGAGCTAAAGGTCACGTTACCTGTTCAATAAGACCGGAGCACTTGACCATTGAAAAACCTAACGGCACACCTACATCCTGCCCAAAAGGAATTATAACCGGCCGTGAGTTTAAAGGCCATGATATTACCTATCACGTGGAGTGTTCTGGCGAAAAGTACATTGTTCATACTGACAATCGTATCATATTTGAAACAAATGATGAGGTTATTGTCAAGCCGCTTGAACCAGCCGTAGTATTAGACAAATCCAACTAATACAATTAGTTAGCTAACACCTTGTATTTATCTTGGCGGCATTTTTTTCTTTCTTTGCTGTATTATTAAAACAGATATCAATACTAAAAACAGACCCAAAATCTGGTAGTTGTCCAAAATATCACCATAAACAAATACACCCACAAGAGCCGCTGTAACAGGTTCAAACATGGTGGTAATGGATGCTTTTCCGGCCTCAATCCTCGATAATCCTTCCGTATAAAGCAGGTAAGCCAAAGCTGTTGGGAAAAACCCAAGACCGACTGCTATGATCAAAACATTTTTTTGCCCCAGCAGGTAAAAAGACTCACCTGTAAACAATCCTGAAAATGGAACCATAAATAATGAAGCAAAAATAAATGTGTACAATATTATGGTCAGGGGTTTGTATTTCTTCAAGGCAAATTTGCTGAAGATTGTATAAAGCGCATAGCCGAAACCGGAACTTACCCCCACAATAAATCCATACCAGGAAATATTTCCCGCAGTATAAGGGATTAGCTCCACAACCATCGAGGCACCAATAAGAGTGAAAATTAAGGCGAGTATTTTTCTTCCGGTTAATGGCTCCTGAAATAAGAACCGGGAAATTAAAACCACAAAAGCCGGGCCGGTATAAAGTAGAATTACCGCAATCGACAAATTTGTTTCTTTAATGGCGGTAAAATAACTCCAGTTAAAAAAACAGATACTCAAAATTCCGGTTCCGATAAAATAATGCAGATCCCTGAACGCAACATACAGAAGCTTCGGGTACCGGATCCAGACGTACAGAAATAAGATTAGCGATGCCGTTAAAACCCTGATTGCCACAATTTCAAGGGAGGAGAACCCTGCCTGATCCAGCTCATAAACAAATATGCCTATTATTCCCCAAAGTGCCGCTCCGGACGCAACCATTACATAGGCCGCTACATTTTTCACGCCATCAGCCATTTAAATATTTACAATTTTCAAACAATTAATTTTTATATCCAAATCAGACTAAAATTTCGTTACCCTGAAACGAACAGGTTTTTAATCCGTAAAACCCTTCCAAATTCTATCTGCTGATTCTTCAAACACCCCTTTATGGCTTTACTTCGTTACTTACTGATTTTGTTTTTTATTCCTTCATTTGCCTATGCCCAGCATGAAATTACAGGTACTATATACAGTGATGACTCCGGAGAAACACTCCCTTCAGCAACCGTAATTATAGAAAATACTCTCAAAGGTACAATCACCAATAATGAAGGACAATTTTCAATTTCAGTTGACGAGTTTCCGGTAATTCTCAGAATCAGCTATATCGGGTTCGAAACCCAAACTGTTCGGGTTCAACATCAATCAGACTCACCATTGTCCATTCGTTTAAAGCCTTCTGTAACTGAACTCGAGGCAATTGTTGTTACAGACAGAGACCCCGGGCTTTCGATTATGGAGAAAGTGATAGAAAGAAAAAAGATATGGCGCAAAGACCTGGAAACCTATCAATCCACCGCCTATACACGGCAGGTTCTGGAAAATGACACTTCCATTGTTTCTATTGTTGAAAGTGAATCGATTTCATACTGGGATCATGAAAAAGGACACCGGGAAATTCAGATATCAGCCCAGCAGACATCTAATATAAGTGCTGACCAGAACTTTGCCGGCGTTAGCTATTTACCAAACTTTTACGACGATAATATCACCATCGCCGGATACAATATGGTTGGCATCACCCATCCTGATGCTCTCAAATACTATAATTTTTCGCTGAAAGAGACCCTGCAGATGGACGGTCTTGCGGTTTATAAAATTGAGGTAACACCAAAAAGGCAGCGGCAGCCCACGTTCTTGGGTACAGCTTATGTGCTGGACAGGGAATATGCCCTGATTGAAGTTAACCTGAAACCCAACGATGTTGTTAATTTCCCGCCCCCGGTTCAGGAGTTTGATCTTTCTTACAAGCAGCAATTTAATAATTTTGGCGGTGATTTTTGGCTTCCCATCGACATGAGAGTTGACGGAATTATACGAATAGGAATGGTAGGTTTACGATTTCCATCCATGAAATTCAGGCAGCTTTCGAGATTAACAGATTACAGGGTTAATATTGCAATTCCGGATTCGGTATTCCGGGAACGGGAAATTATTTCAAGGGCCGAAACGGGAACGGTTCAACCAGAATTATCCACAACTTCTAATCCTGACTCTGTTGACATTTCCGGTAAACGTTCTTTTGAAAATTCAATACCGCTTACCGCAGAAGAACAAAACGCTTACGCCTCTATTGACAGCACTCAAACTCTGGAGGAAGCATTTAAACCTGAAGGATTTCTGGCAAGAAGACTGGATGACAGCGAAAGTGGCGGTAATAATTTCCTGGCAGTGCAGGCAGATTTTTACCTGATGGTTTTGGCCTGAACGGTAGATTTAACCGTGCTGATGGATTTCATCTTGGCGGTAAATACCAAAACCGTTTTAAAGCGGGTTTTGAATTCAAAACATTTGCGGGGTACAGTTTCAACTCTGAAAACTGGGATTATGGAATTAACTTCAGGCAGCAACTTTTTGATTTAGACAGAACCCGCATCTCTATTCTCAGCGGATATGAAAACAGCACTGTTATGCAGCAAAGTTCAAACCTATACTCCACAGGTCTGCAAAGTTTTTCTGCACTCCTCGGCGGAGGTGACTATTCAGACTATTATAGAAACGAACATATTTACGGCGAGTTAGAAATCAGAAATGTACTGCCGCGGTTTCACGTTCAACTATCGGTAAATCATGAAAACCACCGTTCTTTTGAACCTGATAACGAATTAGATTACAGCCTTTTCGGGTGGCACGACACTCCCAGAGAAAACCCGCAGATTAATGATGGAAATCTTCGATCGGTTGCAACAACAATTTCATATGGTGATTTTAATCGTTCATCAAACTTTGGTTTTGCGGGCAGCCGCAACATTTCTTTATCTGCTGAATTGAGCGAACCCGGTTTTGGTAGTGATTTCGATTTTTTAAACCTATCCATGAAACTTGACTGGAATTTCCCAACTTTTTACCAGCGCAGATTATTTGCCAACTCACTCGATCTTCATTTTTCAGGCGGATATTCTTTTGGTGAGTTACCTCTTCAGCGATTTGGTGCTATAGATGGATCACTAAGACGTTTCACCCCATTTGGCTCTCTGAAAACCCGAAAATACCTGCCTTACCGGGGAAATAAATACTGGCTTGCAACTGCGGAGCACAATTTCAGAACTATCCCTTTTGAGCTGATCAGACTTGATGCGCTGGTTGACAGAGGATGGGGCTTAATTTTATTTGGCGGTGCCGGATACTCAAAAGCGGATGGAGATTTTCTACCGAATTCGGTGCTCACAAACGGAGTTCACTCCGAAATAGGTGTAGCTTAAACAGTATATTCGGTGTTCTGAGAATTGATTTTGCCAAACGCCTCGATTCTTCAGGTTCATTTATCGGGTTTAGCGTACCAAGATATTTTTAATTTCTACATCCCGCATTAAGATTTCAGAGGTTTGCAACCTGGCTTTTGACCCAAAAAAAAGGGCGATCCGGATTTCTCCGAAACGCCCTTTTGAAAAAATTTAACGATGATTTAGTACATCGGCTCCATTGGGAGCGGGCTCAGTGGATGAGACTCTGCACGTCTGTTTCTCTCACAGCCGGGAGTATCTCTGTCCATTTCAGCTTCGGCACATGGTGTCGGAGCTTTACCTAAACCTCTGGATTCAATTCTGTCTTCAGCAATACCGTTATTTCGATAGAAATCAACTACGGCATTAGCTCTTCTCAAACTCAATCTCAGGTTATACTGGTCTCCACCAACGTGGTCAGTATAAGCGTCAACCCGAACACCAAATCCTTCAGCTTCCATTAATCTCTCAATATTCTGAGATAGTCGCTGTGCAGCTCTGTCTGTAATATTGGATCGGTCAAAGCCAAAGTTGATAGTCTGAAGTTCATCAGCACGGATAAATGGAGGATCGTTAGGATCTAACGGATCAGTACCCATCTCAATTTCCTGTCCGTCACTGAATCCGTCTCCGTCAGTGTCTGGATTAAGTGGATCAGTTCCGTATTCCATTACCTCTTCGTAATCAGTTAATCCGTCTCCATCTGTATCGGGATCAAGCGGGTCAGTTCCATACCCTCCGTCAAAAGGCCCTTCAAAATCAGGATCCTCGCATTCAGATTGAACTGTGTGTCGAACTTCCTGGCAATCAGTTAGCCCGTCGCCATCTGTATCAGGATCAAGCGGATCAGTTCCGTAAACATTCACTTCATCACCGTCAGAGAGGCCGTCTCCGTC
>SL_7KL_010_BRINEDRAFT_10001447_pt1 | contig 11357 bp, 10 predicted proteins | sample SodLak_010_BRINE_FD_10663 | JGI IMG/M metagenome (IMG submission 10663)
GAATATGGAGATGTCAGCACTACGAGTTTCCATGCTACCAAACTGTTTCACACAGTGGAAGGCGGGGCGGTTTTTACCAGCAATGAAGATCTGAACTACCGCATGAGCCAGATGCGAAATTTTGGGCATGCCGGATACGGTAATTTTGACGGAGTGGGTATCAACGGAAAAAACTCCGAATTTCATGCGGCCATGGGCTTATGCAACTTTAGGTATATTCAGGATATTTTGGAAAGCCGAAAGCAGCAGTGTTTGTTGTATAAAAAGTTGCTAAAAGACGTCCCGGTTCGAAGTATTACTGTTCAAGAACAGTCCGAATGGAACTACGCATATTATCCCGTTATTTTTGAAAACGAGGCCGTAACCTTAAAGGTAAAAGAAGCTTTGGAAGAAAACGATATTTACCCACGGCGTTATTTTTATCCGAGTTTGGATACCCTAGACTATGTAAAGGCAGAAAAGGTTGGAGTATCAAAAAATATTTCCCAGAGGATTTTGTGTTTGCCGTTGTTTCATGGATTGACCAATAATATAATTGCGAAAATAATATCAATTATTAATCGAGTAGTGATTTAAATGGAGACCATAACAAAAGACAGTTTACTTCTTTTTTTAACAGAAAGGAATATTAATTTTTCTATTCAAGGGGAATTGGAAGAAAATTACACAATTGCCTCAATATTTCACCCTATTAAAAATGGGTTTTATTATTTTGTCGGACATTCATTAAAACCAAAAGTCGATAAGTCATTATTTTTAATTGCTGAGAATTGTAATGTAGATGATGATAAGTCAAATACATTTATATATATAAATGAAGATCCAAAGAGATTATTTTATTTATATCTTAATAATCATTTCAGATTTAAATCTAATGGAGTTATTTCTGATACGGCCAAAATTCATCCCGATGCAAAAATTGGAAATAATGTTCAAATCGGTGATTTTTGCAAAATTGAGGAATGTGTAATAAAAGACAATGTAATAATTGGTGATAACTCAAAAATTCATAAGAATTCTGTAATAGAATCGGATACTGTCATAGAATCATCAAGTATTATTGGAACACACGGACTAGCTTGGACATGGGACGAAAATCAGGATAACAAAATATTGCAACCACAGTTAGGTGGCGTATTTATAGGAAAGAACTCATTTTTAGGTGCGAATACAATAATTGTTAGGGGCTCGCTAAATGAATCAACCAGTATCGGTGATAATGTATTTATTGCCAACGGTTGTAGCATTGNNCATGGCACATTCATAGGTAATGGAGTTCATTTTGCAAATAATATAACTACTGCTGGAAATGTAAAAATTGGAGATTATTCCTTTGTTGGTTCAGGTGTTACTATTAGACCAAAAGTCGATTTAGACGATCGTACAATTGTAGGAGCAGGAGCTGTAGTCATTAAAAATACAACAAAGATTGGGCTAACTTTGATGGGCGTACCTGCTAAAGAATATGAAACTAAAGAGTCACCAAGCGGCATGCCAAAACCTAAACAATAAAAATTCAATAATTATGATATCAAAATATGCAAAAATTGGTAGCAATGTAGAAATTGGGAAGTATGTGATAATTGAAGACGGAGTAGAAATAGGTGATAATACGGTAATAAAGAATTTTGTTGAACTCAGAAAAAATACAAAGGTCGGAAGTAATTGTTATATAGATTCAAGGGTTTCAACATCAGGTGAGTGTATCATTGCAAATAACGTGACCTTAAGATATGACTCAATCATTGCAATGGGATGTGAAATAGGTGATGGAACATATGTATGTCCTAGAGTTATGACAAATAATTTAGATTCAGGTAAGGATCAAATTGGTGGTGCTAAGGTGGGTAAAAATTGTTTCATAGGGACAAATTCAGTCTTGCATCATGGGATTAAGATTGGAGATAATTCCGTAACTGGGAGTATGGCATTTGTAAATAAGGATATTCCTGATAACGAAATTTGGATTGGAAGTCCGGCTAAATTCTTTAAGTCTATTTAAAAATGTCCAATTCAGAGTACTTTAAAGTACGTAAGAAGTCTCCAATAAAAATCCACAATCATACAGCTAATACCAAACCTCTTGTGACAATTGCTTGTATAACATTTAATCATGAAAAATACATACGAGAGACCTTGGAAAGTTTTTTAATGCAGAAAACATCCTTTCCTGTAGAAATTATTGTACACGATGATGCTTCAACAGATAATACTTCAAAAATTGTTAAAGACTATGAAGTAAATTTCCCACACTTATTTAGGAATATTTATCAGACGGAGAATCAATATTCAAAAGGTAAATCTATGTTTGCTGGATTTGTCTTTCCCAAAGCCCGTGGCAAATACATAGCCCTCTGCGAAGGCGATGACTATTGGACCGATCCTTTAAAACTCCAAAAGCAGGTGGAGTTTCTGGAGGAGAATGAGGAATATATTTTATCTTTTCATCCTTGGGTAGAGCTATATGAGGGGCAATTTAAGAAGCCTGCAAGCATGTTTTCATCAACCCATACTTTGCTTTTTAAAAATATTGATTTGAATAGACCTAAATTGCTCAGTAATGCATTGAATGGTGACACTATTCTGAAATTTATGCTCAAGCATCACGGAAAGTTTAAATATTTGGAAGGTATAAAACCTGCTGTTAAAAGAAGAGATTCTGAGGGGGTTTGGAATTCTTTATCAGATGATGAAAAAAGAAAGAATAAAATAAAAACTTCAAAATTGATGTATTATGGATTTAAAGATTCCAAATACGAAAAAGAAGCTAATTTAAAATATGTTAAAACAGCAACACGGAAGCAGTCTAAAATATTATTAGATAAAAATGAACTGCGATTAATTTTTGAATTTATAAAGAAAAGGCTTTTGGGAGAATATATCTCAATAAGATATTTAGATTTGAAGAGCTATATAAAGAAAAGGTTTATTTCATGAATAAAAGAGTCTTGATAATTCTCCCTTATACACCTTCTAAAAAAGGAAAAAGACCGAATAAAGCGGATGCAATGTATTCTACCATTGATTCAATTCTTTCCGGAAATTATGAAGTGGTTCTTTTTTCATCAGGGTGGGAAGAGGAGCATCCGTACAAATCTATAACAAAAAAGTATACGATATCTGAAAGTATTAAGATTGTTTTTTTTAAAATTCTCCGTAGGTTAAGTGTAGTTGGTAATGAAAAAGTATCTAAAACTATTAGAGAGTCTCAGATAAGTGCGATTGCATCATTTCATGATAGAAACCCTATTGATGTAGTAATTGCCTACGGTACATCTTCTTCCACGATTAAATTGGCTTATCAATTATTCAAAAAAGTTGAGATACCTTATGTGGTAAGGGAACATAGAACTTTCTATCAAAGAATATTTAATAAAAAAAGTGATATCCCTGGTGAGGAATTAAATGCACTTGAAGAAGCTGCAGAATTATTAGCGGTTTCCCCTCAATTAATATCACAAATGAAAAGGATTGGCATAAAAAGAGATATTAAATGCTTACCGAATTCCATTCCCAATAAATTTTTTACATCTCCAGATTTTTCAGCCCCTTTTAAAGATTGGGTGAATGGACGATTTGTATTTGCAGGATGGACAAATTGGCGCTCGTTTAAAAGATTAGATCTATTGATTGATGCATTCAGTATTGTACATTCCAGGTTTGATAATGTTTGTCTGATTGTCGCCGGGCCCATCCAAGATCTCGCTGCAATTAAAGAAAAGATTTCTAAATTGTCTTTGTCAGATTCGATCTTACTTTATGGAAAATCATCGAGGGAAGAAATACATCAGTTGGCTCATTTATGTGATTGTTGTGTAATATCAAGCGACTATGAAACATTCGGACTTCCTTGTTTGGAGGCAAATGCAGCTGGGAAACCTGTTGTCGCAACAAGATGTGGTGGGCCGGAATCAATTATTGTAAATGAGAAATTAGGGAAAGTGGTAGAGAAAGGAGATCACAAGAATTTAGCAGATGCAATGCTCAATGTTTATATGAATTATCAAAATTATGATTCTGACTATATTAAAAAACACACTTACGATGTATTTTCTGAAGATGCTGTTCAAAAAAAATGGGCTAATGTTTTAGATAATGTATAAGATGAATTTAGATTATATCAAATTAGATATATGTCACAAATAGTAGAATTTATTGGCCCACCCGGTGTTGGCAAGAGCACTATTTACAATGCTGTTTTAAATAGATGGAATAAACAATCTGCCTGGGCTCCGGCCTACAGGTTATTGCCTCAAGCAAACGATTCAAAGTATGCGGCATTAAATTATGTAATGCTTATAGCAAGAAAGTTATTTGGAAGGGCGCTCACTGATCAAAAAAAAGTTATTAATAAATCGTATAAGTTTTTAGAGCAACATCCGGATTTTGTTAATTATTGTTGGGACTTAATAGACAAAAATCGAAGATCTGACCACCTAAATGTTGATAATCGGTTTAGGTCCGCATATTACTTGTATTACATATTTGGTTATTTTCAATGGATTACGGATGTAGTTGACAAAAGAATTGCTCTTAGTGATGAATTGTTAATCCATCGGATAATTCAGATAACTAAAGAGAGTGATGATAGAGAAGATATTAGAGGATATGTAGAATTAACTCCAAAACCTGCCGCTGTAATTCAATTAGATGCGCCGTCAAATATTATTGCTAACAGAATATTACACAGGGATAATAGAATTATACGGCATCGTAACAGAACAAAAGATGAGCTTGTTGATTTATCAGAAAAAGAAATTGAAAAATTTGACTTCATTGCAAATTTGTTGAATAAAAAAGGTGTGGATATATATAAGATAGATGCTACTAAAAGCATTGAGGCTAATGCAGAACACATCGAAGAAATTTTAAATAGCTTAAAAAATTAAATAGAAATTGAAAGTTGCGATTGTTAATCAACACCCCAATGATGTTATTGGAGGAAGTGAAATACAGTGTGACATTATTGCTGCCAAGCTACAAGAATTTGGCCATGAAGTTGTATACGTGGCAATAAATGGTTGTTCTTCTTATAACACGTCCTATGAGGTTAAAAAATCACCTTCAAACCCATTTAGCATTGCAAGAACTATTAAATCTGTAAATCCTGATATAGTTTACTGGAGATACAATAAAAAAAATTTCTATGTATCATCAGTTATCATAAAGAAACAGGGTATACCAATAGTTTTTTCTGTTTCGCATATAAACGACACTTTGAAATGGAGGCGAAAACGGAATAGATTAAAAAATGAATCATTGATAAGATATTTTTCATCAATTTTTAAAAAAATGATCATTGCCAGAGTTAATCACTTTGGATATAAGTATGTTGACGGAGTAATAGTCAATAACGAGCATCACCTAAATAAATTAAATGTATCTCCCCAGGTGTATATACCAAACAGCAATTCGACGAAATCAGTTACATATAAACATGATAAACCATTTGTAACGTGGGTTGCCAATTTGAAAACACAAAAAAGGCCTGAATTATGTATTGATTTGGCAAAATTATTGTCAAGTACAGATGTTGATATACTTATGGTGGGCAATATTCAACACGAACAATATAATTATTTTAACAGTGAAGAATTTTTGCCATCAAACCTCAAATATCTCGGACCAAAAACTGTTAAAGAGGTTAATGGCATTTTAAAGGAATCGATATGTTTGATTCATACATGCAAACCGGAAGGTTTCCCCGGTAATTTTATTCAAGCATGGCTACAAGGTAAACCGGTTATAAGTTACGAATTTGATCCCGGAGGGATCATACAATCTGAGGGGTTAGGGTTAGTTTCGAATTCTGATATGAATCAATTTTCAATAGATGTGAAAAAAATAATAGCCGATAAAAAACTAAGGGAGGATATCGGTAAAAGGTCTGTAAGGTATTCAAATATACATTTCAATCCGGTAAAGAATGTTAAAAATGTTGAAATATTTTTAAAAAACATTCTAAATAATGACGGGTAAGAATTGATATAAAATAATAACTTTTTCAATCGTTTAGTTTAATGATTTGATGCGTTATTTATATGTGCAATCATTAATGCACATAAATTATACTTTTTTACCTATTCATACAAGTTTTGCACTTAGTATTGTCATTAGAATATAAATTTATCTTTTTTGAAAGAATCATAAATAAAATGGAAAAATACTTTTAATGGAAAAAGATTTAATAAATATATATAGATACTTGTATTTTGGATATGACATAAATGATAGTACGGCAAGTTATATATCACAATACCCTCTAAGACTAAATAAGCATGTAGATATAGATATAAATCATTTAACATCTATATTTGGTTCAGTTTTCGATGAAATAAAAAGTTACGTAAACCCTTATACAAGTATCGTCATTCCTATAAGTGGAGGTTGGGATAGTAGAGTCGTATTAGGTGAATCTCTCAAACACTTTCCAAAAACGAAAATTAAGACTTATAGTTTTGGAGTGCCTGGACAACTAGATTTTGATATTGGCAGAACAATATCTAATAATTTGGGCCTCAACCATGAGGAAATTGACTTGAGTAAAGTACAGGTATCTTGGGATAAATTATTGAAATCTGTTTCACTTTCTCCATGGACAGCAGTACCTGATGCATTTTATAATCAATATGCGTTGAGAACAGTAGCTCAAGAAGGAGACATTATGTTGAGTGGTTTTTTAGGAGGTCCTTTAACAGGAGGCGGGCTTAAATTTACTGGCAATGCAAGAGAACAAATTAAAAATTCATTCGTCAACAAACAGAAAAGAGCTAAATCTGTTGACCTATTACCAAGTAATTATTCAACTTCAAAATTACTTCCTCGATTCGAAAACACCACTGATCTTAGTTTAAGTATGTTTTTGTATTTTTATGTTCGGCAGTTAAGTTATACTTATGATATCATAAGCAATGGTGAGGGGTGGAAAGGTTGGAATATTGATACAGGTCAACTTGATAAGATCAAAATATTAGCGCCCTTTTTACATGAAGAATGGGTGAAGTTTTGGATGTCAATTTCAGATGATTGCAAAGTGAATCAATCTCTTTATTTGAAGATGATGCATCAAAATTATCCCGAGTTAGCAAATATTCCAAGTAAATACTCTTTGGGATTGAAGCCCGGTAAAAAAATGGCATATCTTAAAAAGAAATATACGTCTAAATTTAAAAGAGGTGTTTATAGATTATTTCCATCTATGGGGATTAAAAGTGTAGAACATTTAAACTACATCGATTTTGATGCTGCTTTCAGAGAGAGAGAAGATTATATAGAATTACTCGATCAGTCTATAAATTATCTGAATGAAAATAATAGCACACCCTGGCTTGATATCCATGAAATAAAAAGAACGCATATGGCATATAAAGCAAACCATTCAAATGCTTTATTATTAATAATTGGCCTTGCCTTAAATTTAGCCAATGAAGAAAAAAAATCATGAAACTGGTTTATATATCGAATTCTATAATTCCTTCCCGTACAGCTAATAGCATTCATGTGATGAAAATGTGCAATGCTTTCGCAAATAACGGTCATGATGTTACTCTTTTGGCACCGGATATATCAACTGAAAAAAGTGAGGATGATATATATTCATATTACAAGGTTGGTGAGAATTTTAAAGTCCAAAAGTTAAAACAGAAAAAGTTGTTCGGTAAGTCATTGCTTTACGGGTTAAATGCAGCCGTTGCTGCAAAAAAGTTAAAACCGGATATTATTTATGGCAGGGATCTCGCAGGGTGTTTTTTTTCATCAATGTTAGGTTTACCGGTAATTTTTGAATCTCATGCTCCTGTTAAAAATGAGAATAGTCTTTCAAGAAAGTTATTCACTTCATTGTTCAAAAACCCCATCTTTGTCCTATTATTGAAAAGTAAATATCTAAAAAACCTGGTAGTTATAACTCATTCTTTGAAAGAGCATTATGTGAAAGAGTACAATTTATCATCTGATAAAGTTTATGTTGCTCCTGACGGAGCAGACTCACATCCAGAGGGAGTGAATGCAGTAAGTTTACCCGGAGAAGATATTATCAAAGTTGGATATGTGGGGCATTTATACCAAGGGAAAGGAATGGGAATTATCTATGAATTAGCGAAATTATGTCAATGGGCTGAATTTCATATAGTAGGAGGTATGACTAAAGATATTGAAACATGGAAAGAGAAGTGTGAAAACCTCACAAATATATACTTCCATGGCTATGTACCTCACAAGGATACCAATAAATATATTGAAGCTTTTGATGTAGCTTTATTACCAAATCAAAAAAATGTTGGTGTTCATGGAGGTGGTGATAATATTGGGCAATGGACTTCCCCTCTTAAGGCTTTTGAATATATGTCAGCCGGCAAAGCTATATTAGTATCAGATTTACCTGTATTAAGAGAACTGTTTGTTGACAATGAGAATGCACTTCTTTGCCAGCATGATAACCCAAAAGATTGGTCCAATAAATTACTGAAATTAAACAAAAATGAAGCCCTTAGGAATAATCTTGGTAAGAAAGCAAAGGAACAGTTTCTAAAAAAATATACATGGAGTAAAAGGGCTGAAAATATTTTGGAACAATTACAAAGAACTGAGAGTTGAGTGGTAAAGTTGAAATTACCTTTATTTAATAAAAACATTAAAAGGCCATTTTTTTGGGTTTTATTAGTTCTTTTTCTGTTTGTATTTATTTTAAACCCATTAATTGATCTCGCCGGCGTTCCTTTCAATACCGGTTTGTTTCTCAGTTTGGCAGTTATCGGATTTTACTCAATTAAGGCTCCAAACATTCTACTCGATAAAAAAGTGTTTGTGCTATTTTGCATCATTACGGTGCTGTTATCTTATCAACTTATTTTATCTATTTACCATGATGATATGGTGCTCACTGTGTATAATCTTTTATATGCGCCTATAATATATATTCTTATTGGGAAGATTATTGCTTTAGAGATGATGCGTTCAAATGGGGCGCATGCAAATTTCAAAATATTTAAAAATTTAGCATATGTATTTATATGTATTATTACTATTAATTCAATAATAGTTATTGTTGGATTTCATATAGGGGCTGTAAAAGTATTTACTGAAACTATTTTGTATAACCCTACAAGTATCAATTACGTAGGTCACCCCTGGAGATCAAGAGGATTAGCTACTGCTGGGGGTGCTAATTTAGCTTTAGTACACGGTTTTGCATTATTTTTGACGTACGTATTCACGGTTAATAAGCAAATTAAAATTAAGTATGGAATAATATTATTATTAATAATATTCTATTCTCTTCTATTTATAGGAAGAACTGGGTTATTGTTGTCTATATTGGGAATTTTGATCTATTCAATATTTGACTTTATAAATAAACCTAAAACATATGTTAAGATATTTACCATTGTTGGGGTGACAGGTTTTATTATTTCCAGTTATATATTAACCGTCGTAGATACAGAAATACTTAGATACTCATTGTTAACTGTTACTGAGAGTCCGGATGTATTAAGAGAGCAGAGCGGCATAGATAATTTGATAGAATTCTACACACTTCCCAATGATTTTGCATTACTTTTATTGGGTGCCGGATCATATACAGGTGATTTCGTAAAAGGGCTGTTTTCTGACCCGGGCTATTTGAAATCTTTTACTGCATTTGGTCTTCCCTTAAGTTTGCTCTTATATGCAGCAATATTAATTATACTATTCCAACTTCGACATATAATTAATGATAAAATATTAATAGGAGTAATTATTTTGATATTCTTCATTGCAGAGTTTAAAGAGCCATTCATATTTAAAGGATATTTGGCAAGATATATTTGGCTGTTGGTAGGGGTTAGTATATACATGTCATATTTCAAAAAGGATTATCATAACACTAAAAGGCTTTAATAGCATTGTTTTGAACAAGGTTATTGTATGAAAATAATTTTATTAGCTAATGGATTGGGTACCGGAGGCGCTGAAAAACAAGTTGCAATTTTAGCAAATAAGCTTTCTGAAAAGGGTTATGATGTGAGTATTTTTAGCTTAATTAAACCCGGTAATGGGGTTAGGTATTTGAATGAAAATCAAAAAGAAAAATTGATTTCTTTTGATCTGATTAAAAGCAAAACAAGTTATATTTATGCTTTATTAGCGATAATTAAAATTATGAAAGAGTCACCGGATGTGTTGATAACATTTATGGTGCAATCTAATGTATTGGGATTAATAATAGAGAGGATTTCAAATAGTATAAATGTTATAACATCTGTTAGGACACAGTATGTAGAAACAAAATGGTTAAGTTTAATTAAGATACTTTCTAATGATAAGTCAGCATTTGTAGTTAATTCAGTAGATTCGAATCAGATGTTGGACAAGGAAAATGTTAGTGGGAAAAAAGAAGTTATACCTAATTTTATAGGAGAATTTAAGCCAGGTGATTTAAGCACTAAGAATAATACTTCTAAAAATTCATTTCGTTGGATTGCACTTGGTACAGTTAGAAAACCCAAAGCATATGATATATTAGCAAATTCAATGCGTGGAGCTCCAGGTAAAAGAATTATAGATATTTATGGTGATATTTTTGATGAAGAATGGGGGCCAAATCAAGCTCTTAATGTCGAATCAATTAGATTTAAAGGGTACGCATCGAATATCCACAATTTATTAAGTAAAGCGGATGCATTTGTCCTTTGTTCAAGGTGGGAGGGGCAACCAAATGCGTTAATGGAAGCAGCTCTTCATGCTTTACCAATAGTAACTACAAATGTCGGAGGTGTAAGTTCTTTCTTACAAAATAATATCTCTGCGATAATTATTCCTCCGGAAGATGAGCGAGCTTTGAAAGATGCAATTTTAAAAGTGGAATCTATGAGTGATAGGGAAAGATCTCAAATGGGAAAAAGGGCAAAAAAAGCAGTATTAGAATATTTTGATGACAAGAAAACTATCAACAAATGGGAAAAGGTCTGTTTTTATTTTGAATAAGAAACTCCTCTTCCTCGTCAACGTCGACTGGTTTTTCCTGTCTCACCGCCTGCCGATTGCCCTGGCAGCGAAAGAAGCCGGGTATGAGGTGTTTGTGGCCACGGCAGATACAGGGAAGAGAGAAGAGATTGAAGAGTATGGACTAACCTTTATCGATATACCGTTTTCCCGGAAGGGTACGAATCTTTTCAGGGAGGCGATGATGCTACCCCGAATATTCAGGCTGTATAGACGCATCAAGCCGGACCTGGTACATCATGTAACCATCAAGCCGGTACTGTTTGGTTCCCTGGTGGCGAGGTTTTATAAGAATATAAAAGTGGTAAACGCTATCACGGGGTTGGGGTTTGCGTTTTCAAAAGATGAGAAGGCGTCATCCATTAAACGGCTGG
>SL_7KL_010_BRINEDRAFT_10001449_pt1 | contig 11347 bp, 11 predicted proteins | sample SodLak_010_BRINE_FD_10663 | JGI IMG/M metagenome (IMG submission 10663)
CCAACAATGCGGGTAGCTGTGCTCAAACGGCGCGGCGTGCATCAAGCGGCCACGCTCGCGCAACAGATCAACAATGGCGTCATTGGCTTTCCACACATACTGCCCCGCCACCTCTGCGGTGCCTTCCTCGAACACACCATGCCGATCGATGGGATTGACCACAGCCAAGCCATAGCGTTGACCGACCTCAAAGTCTTCTTGACCATGACCAGGTGCGGTGTGCACAGCGCCCGTGCCAGTCTCGGTGGTGACGTGCTCACCCAAAATAACCGGCACCTGCTCGCCGTTGTAGGGATGATGCAAGGAGAGATGCTCTAGGGCAGCACCCTTAATCGTGCCAGCACCCACCACCGGGCTGAAGCCAGTGCGCGCGCACACCGACTCCGCCAACTCAGCGCAGACCACCGCGGCGACCTGTTGGTGGTTTAATTCACCCTGAATCAACACATAGTCCAGTTCGGCATTCAGACACACGGCCTGGTTGGCGGGCAAGGTCCATGGCGTTGTCGTCCAAATCGCCACGCCACACGCGTCCACGGCCAAATCAACAGCAAAGTGGGCCAATAACTGGGCGCCATCGACGGCCGGGAACAGCACATCAATGGCGGTTGAGGTCTTGTCCTCATAGTCAATCTCCGCCTCAGCCAGCGCCGAGCCGCAATCGAAACACCAATGCACGGGCTTGACGCCACGCTTGAGGTGGCCACGCTCAATGATGCCGGCCAGCGCGCGCAACATGTCTGCCTCAAAGCTGAAGTCGCGCGTGGCATAACGCTGGTCCCAATCGCCCATGACGCCGAGACGAATGAAGTCTTCCCGCTGCCCCTCAATTTGCTTGTCAGCGTAGTCTCGGCAGTGCTGCCGGAAGGTGGAGGCGTCCACTTTGCGGCCGACCTTGCCGACTTTTTTTTCTACCTGCAATTCAATCGGCAGACCGTGACAGTCCCAACCGGGCACGTAGGGTGCGCGGTAGCCTGCCATCAATGCTGAACGCACCACCACATCTTTGAGTACTTTGTTGACGGCATGGCCAATGTGAATGTCGCCGTTGGCGTAGGGAGGGCCATCGTGCAGCACAAACGTCGGCCGGCCTTGGGTCGCCGCCTGAACCGCTGCATACAGGTTCTGCTTGATCCAGCTGTCCAGCATGGCCGGTTCGCGCTGAGCCAAGGCGGCCTTCATGGGAAATGCTGTCTGTGGCAAGTTGATGCTGTCTTTGTAATCCATGGCGGTGGTGTCCGGCCTCAATACGTCAGTCGTGCTCAATCAGTCAGGATAGCGCGCGCTTGCGCAGCGTCAAGGTGCATCTGCTCAACCATGGCGTCCAAATCAGCAAAATGTAACTCGTCGCGCAAGCGTGCCACAAACTCAACCGTCAGGTGAGCGCCATACAGGTCTTTGTCGCAGTCAAACAAATGCACCTCCAGCAGCCAATGGTCACCCCCCACCGTTGGCCGCAAGCCCAAGCTGGCTACGGCAGGGTGGCCGTCTAGACCCGCCCCCGACACACGCACCGCGAATACGCCTTGCAGCGCCGGCGGATCGGGTGGCCGCAAATTCACCGTTGGATAGCCCAGTGTCCGACCCAGTTGCTGACCCACGCGGACACGACCAGAGATCACATACGCACGGCCCAACAAAACCGCCGCCTCCTCTAACGCACCGGCTGCCAACTGCGTCCTGACACGCGTTGAAGAGATACGCACCCCTTGGGCATCTGTCACCGCGCCCATCACTTGCACCTCAAATCCGTGCCGCTGGCCGAGCTCACGCAATCGGGAAATGTCACCTGCTGCGCGGGCGCCAAAGCGGAAATCCTCACCGACCACCACATGCCGAGCCCGCGCCGCATCCACCACCCAGCGCTGCACAAAATCCTCTGGCGATAAGCTGGCAAAAGCACGATCAAAGCGTGGCATCAACAGCCGCTGGATGCCCGCTTGGCAACACGCGAGCAGCCGATCACGCACACTCATCAATCGCGCGGGCGCTTGGTCTGGGCGCAACAGCGCCGCCGGCAGCGGCTCAAAGCACATTAACGCCGGCACCTGCTGATGATCTCGAGCAGACTCAAGCACGGCAGCAATCAAAGACTGATGGCCGCGGTGCAAGCCATCAAAATTACCAATCGCCAACGCGCTGGCACGCTCCAGCACATTAGGTACGATCATTGAGTGACGAATGAGTTGCATGATGACACCAGTAACGGGTGTCTTCATTTTATGCCAAGCCAAGACACCGCAAAGCAGCGGTGGCTCTATTTGTGCGGCACACTGACCGCCTGCGGTCTGGCCAAGTCAGCGGGACGCAGCCCCAACAACGCGAGTACTGCCGCGTACACCACGAGCCCCAATGCAATCGCAGTGAACAAATGACCCAAACGCTGCCACACGGAAGCGGCCAGCAATACATCGCTGGCTGGCACCACCAGCCACACCGACACGGCCATGAACAGCGCTGCCAGCATGACCCTGATACCCTGCCGCACAGGCAATCGCGGCGCCAAACCGACCTCCGCCAACTTCCACCACAACAGTCCGGCATTGAGCCAAGCGGTGAGGCTGGAGGCTAAGGCCAAGGCCACATGGGCGCCGGGATAAGCCGCCAAGGTAGGCAGCAAGCCGGCAGAAAAATCGCCACCAGCCAACCAAGCCACAAACGCCACAACAAGCACGACATTCAGTGCCATGTTGACCACCAACGCCACCACCGCAATCTTTACGGGTGTTTTGACGTCCTGACGAGAGAAAAAGCCGGGGCTGAGGATCTTGATCAGCATGAACGCAGGCAGCCCCAGGCAATACACCGCCAAGGCCCGCGCAGTCATGGCCGCATCCGTGACACCGAACTGGCCATACTGAAATAGGCCAATCACCACGGCAGGTGCAAGACTGGCCAATCCCACTGCCGCAGGCACGCCGACCACCATCGCCGCCAGCAAGGCCCAATCCAAGGTCGCTTTGAAGCTCAGTTGGTCGTCGCGCGCGTGCAATCGCGACAGCGTCGGCATAATCACCGTCGACAAAGCCACCCCAAACAGGCCCAGCGGAAACTCCATCAATCGGTCAGCGTAGTACAACCATGAAATCGAACCCGCCAATAGCAGTGACGCAATCAAGGTATCAATCAATAGGTTAATCTGCGCCACTGACGAGCCGAACAGCGTCGGGCCCATCAAGGTGAGAATGCGCCTGACCCCTGGATGCTTAAAGTTAGGCCACGGCCGCGGTAGCACGCCATGGCGAGCCAGACTGGGCAAAAGCGCCAATAATTGCAGCGCGCCCGCGATCAAAACGGCCCAAGCCAACACCTTGATGGGGGGCTCAAAATAGGCCGCGAATAACAGCGCACCCGCGATCATGGCGACGTTGAGCAGCGCGGGCGTCAGCGCCGGCAAAGCAAAGCGGCCAAGGGTATTCAATACACCCGCTGCCAGCGCAGTCAGCGCCACCAATAAAAGGTAAGGGAAGGTGATGCGCAGCATGTCGCTGGCCAAAGCCTGCTGCTCGGGTTGGCCAACAAATCCCGGCGCAAACAAGGCCACCACCCACGGCGCGGCCAGCATGCCTAAGCCTGTGACCAGCAGCAGCACCGCCATCAGACTGCCCGCCGTGGCATCAATCAAACTTTTTAAGGCCGCCGCATCACCACGCTCTCGGTACTCGTTGAGTACGGGTACAAAGGCCAGAGAGAACGACCCCTCAGCGAACAAACGGCGCAGGAAATTGGGGATTTTGAAGGCCACAATGAAGGCATCCATCATCGGCCCGGCCCCAAACGCGCGCGCCAACACCACATCGCGCACAAACCCCAGCACCCGAGACACCAAGGTCATGGCACTGAAACCCAGCGTGGAGCGCGCCAGACTCATAATCGCTTCAGGCACTCTGGTGCTTGACTGAGCCTGCGATTGAGATGACAATGGAGGGCTGAGTCTTTCATCGCACTAATTTCAGGAGTTAAGTCCGTGGCCAACAGTGTTTCTGCCCGCAAGCGAGCCCGCAAGTCGGAACGCAATCGTCAACATAACGCATCATTGCGCTCCCATGTCCGCACCAAGATCAAAAATGTCGTCAAGGCCATCGAAGCGGGTGACCCAGCGGCTGCCGAAGCGGCCTACAAAGCAGCTGTGCCAGCCATTGACCGCTCGGTGTCTCAGGGCATCATGCATGCCAACAAGGCCGCGCGTCACAAGTCGCGCCTGAATCAGCACCTGCGTGGCCTGAGCGCGTAAGCCCTCAGCCAAGTTCGGGCCGGTGCGCTTAAAAGCCACCGGTTACGGACAGGCCGCCATCGGCGGTCAACACCTGCCCCGATAACCACGCCGAATCCGGCCCCAGCAAAAAGGCAATGACGCCCGCGATGTCTTGTGGCTCAGCCAGCCGTCGCAGTGGCGTGGTGGACTCAAAGTAGCGCACCATGCGTTCATCGCTGAGCAGCGCCTTGGCAAAGTCGGTCTTCACTAACCCCGGCGCCACCGCATTGACGCGGATGCCGTCCGGGCCAAACTCCAAGGCCAAGTTGCGCACCAGTTGATTCTCAGCCGCTTTGGACATGCCATACACGCCAATGGCCTGATTGCCAAAACTGCCTGCGATGGAGGACACCATCACCACCGCCGGGTCAGACGAGCCAGACGATTTAGCTTGACTGGCCAGGTGCGGACGGCACAGATGCGCCAGGCGCATTGAGGCGAACACGTTGTTGCGCATAATGACATCGAAGGCCTCCTGATCGACCTGCTCCGAGGGACCGTAAACCGGATTGGAGGCAGCGTTCAGCACCAGCCCATCAATGCGACCCAATCGATCCATGGTGGTGTCAACCAAGGCTTGCAACTGATCCTCACGGCCGATGTGACAGGGAATCGCCTCAGCCCGACCGCCTGCCGCTTCAATGGCTTCAGCCACCGGCTGGCAACTATCAAGACTGCGGCTGGAGACGACCACCGCGTAGCCGCGCTGGGCCAGCAGTTCAGCCGCCGCGCGGCCGATGCCGCGGCTTGATCCCGTGATGATCACTACCGGTTGCGTTGCAAGGGTCTCAGACATTGATGCGCTCCTTTATTCTGTTGTCTCTGACACGCTCAGGCCATGGTGCGCTGATTGGCCGATAGGTGAGCTGTGCAATTTAACTGACACAGCTGCCAACGACTTTGATGCCACTCCACGATGCTGACTGATGCATTGTACAGGTCAACATTGGTCTGGCGCTGCCATGCCAAATCCTCGCCCAACAGCTCTGCCAACACCGTGCTGATCACGCCTGCTGACGTCACCACCAGTACAGACTGCCCACCTTGCAGTTGCTGCTGCCAACGCGGAATGGGAGAACGGACGCGCTGATGAAAATCCGTCCAAGTGCCATTGTGCGCATCAATCAGGCGTGCCTGTTGCCAACAACTCAGCACATCGGGGAACCAGTCCAAGAACACCTGCAGAAATTGCACTGGGTCGGCCAGTGCCGCCACATCCGGCGGCGTTAACCCCAGTGAGTGCGCTTGCGCCACCGCCGCCTGCACCAAATGGTCGACGGCGTACTCATTCAGTGCCGGCTCAACCTCTGCCTGACGCGGACGATTAAGGTGCTCAAGCGTCTGTGCGTGGCGCTTGAGGCTGCCGCGCCAATTGGCTGCGTCGTCCTCAAGCTCAGCCGCCAAGCGCTCGGCCAACGCCAGTGATTGCTGCTGGCCCATGGGCGACAACTGGTCGTAGTCGGCACTGCCCAAACTGGCTTGCCCATGTCGGACTAGGGTGAGACGCGGGTTTGGGCGCGTATTTGACATGTTCAGATCGAGCAGGTGCCGCCGCGCCGGGCCAGGTACTGTTGGTGATAGTCCTCGGCACGCCAGAACATCGCCGCCGCCTCAATCTGGGTGGCAATGGGTTGAGCAAACCGCTGGCTGGCATCCAGCGCATCGCGCACCGCTGTCGCCGTGGCCTGCTGCGCATCATCATGCACAAAAATAACCGATCGGTACTGACGGCCCACATCAGGGCCCTGACGATTGACTTGAGTTGGGTCATGCAAGTCAAAAAACGCATGGACCAGATCGGCGTAACTGATTTGGGCCTCATCAAAAACGACCTCGACCACTTCGACATGACCGGTTTGATCGGTGCACACTTGCTCATAGCTGGGGTGATCTACATGCCCGCCCATGTAGCCCACCGCTGCATCAACCACACCGGGCAGGTTGCGAAAGCGTTGCTCCACACCCCAAAAACAACCGGCACCAAACGTTGCTTTCTGAACCATCTCGCACTCCTGTGCATGGGCCTTGAATTGAGTTTGAATGGTAACCGACCCAATGCCGTTAGAATGACAAGCCATGAATAATGAATCCCTAAGCGGTGACACCTTTCTGTGGCACGACTACGAGACCTTTGGTGCCAACCCGCGCCGCGATCGGCCCTGCCAGTTCGCTGGCTTGACCACCAATGCCGAGTTGGAGGTGGTGGGTGAGCCCCAAGTGCTTTATTGCCAGCCCAGTGATGACGTGCTGCCTCAGCCCGAGGCCTGTCTGGTCACTGGCATCACGCCGCAGCTGGCCTTAGCGCGAGGCCTACCAGAGCCCGAGTTCGCCGCGGCTATTCATGCCCTGATGAGCCAACCGCGCACCTGTACGGTGGGCTACAACAACTTTCGCTTCGACGATGAAGTGACCCGGCATTTATTTTGGCGCACCTTCCATGATCCTTACAGTCGGGAATACGCCAACGGCAACAGCCGCTTCGACCTGATCGACCTGATGCGCATGACCCGCGCACTGCGCCCGGAGGGCATCACATGGGCCGACCGCGAGGATGGCCTACCTTCCTTTCGCCTTGAGGACTTGGCCGCCGCCAATGGCGTTGATACCCGTCATGCCCATGATGCCTTGGCCGATGTGGAGGCCACCTTGACCATGGCCCGTCTGGTCAAAGCGCACCATCCTCGCCTCTGGCACTGGGCCTTGAGCCTGCGCGACAAGCACACGGCAGACAGTCTGCTCGCAGGGGGTCAAGCCTTGCTCTACTCAGGCTCTGGCATGCCGCTGCCACACTGCGCGACCGGCGTGGTGTGGCCGCTGCAGCGCCATCCCGAGATTGCCAGTCGCTGGCTGGTGTGGCCGCTCGCGGTAGACCCCCAACTGTTCATGGCCATGAGTGACGATGCGTTGGCCGCAGCCATGAACCACGAAGACCCGGCCCAACGCCTGCCCATGCGCACCCTTGCCAACAACCGCTGCCCGATGTTGGCCCCCCTGAGCGTGTTAGATGACGCCGCTAGGCAGCGCTTGCGCATTGACCCTGAACAGCAAGCACAGCACCAGACATGGCTTGAGACCCATCCCGAATTCTCAGCCCGCTTGGCTGGTGTGGTTAGCCAGCGCGCCGCCGAGCCGGCGGCGGACCCAGAGCAGGCCCTGTATGCCGGGTTTGTGCCACGCGACGACCAGCAATTACTGCCTAAGGTGCGTCAGCTAGACGGCGCGGGCTTGGCTAATTTGGGCCAGCCGTTCCGCGATCAGCGGCTCAACACGCTGCTGCAACGCCATCAAGCGCGCTGGCACCGCGACAGCCTCAGTGCAGCAGACCAAGCAGCGTGGTCGGACTGGCGTCAGCGCCAGTTGGTGGACAGCGGTGACTTACAGCACTACCTCCAACGCTTGGATGAATTGGCACCAAAGCACCCTGATCGGGGCGCGCTGATTGATGCGTTGCGCGACTGGCCAACTGTCCTCGGGCTGGGCTAAACACCCGGCCAGTCGTCAGACGAAGATTCAAGTACTTAGCGCTGGTTTATGCAGTGTTGCCTGCAAAGGATATGCACAACCCTCTGATATGTCAGTTTACATTTTTATGACGCGTGTGAACGCCGCGCTTGGCGCCGATGCTAACGCATAAACTGCTGATATAAAAAGCTTTTTTTTATTGTATAAAGTTTGACCAAAGTGCTGCACCCCCTGAGTATTCACGCCCAACCCAAATCTACACACAGCGTTGTCCACAGGTTTTGTGGATAACCTGAGCGCGCAATGGAGTGGGCCTTGAAGTGGGCCCTGTTTAGCCTTTCTGTCTAGCCTTACGCCAACAGAGACAGCTGCAGACGCGACTCATCGGCCATCCCATGCGCGGCCGACACACCCTGTGGCGAGGCATTCAGCGCCCGCCGGAGCACGCGATCACTGCGCGGGGAGACAAACTCGACCACGCTGCCATCGTCGAAATGCATCATCAAAACCTGGGGTGGGCGGCCGGAGCGGCCAGGTGCGGCAACAACGCGGGTAATGCGCTTGCCAACGATCTGGTCACGAAACTGACGACTGCTGGTGCGTGGCTCTGGGGACATGGTCATGGCCAATCTCCTTAGGTTTAAGCGGTAACTTGGCAGGCGCATCATGCCCTGCCCTGGTCTTGTGGCTTCTATTAAACCCACTCCCGTTCTCAAAACCTGAGAAGCCCAAATAGGGCTCGACAAGCCGCTCACACAAAGCCTCCAAACGAGTCAATTGCTGACATCGTGTCGCGCTGTTCTCCGATAGCGTCACCCGCAACAAGCGCCTAATTTAGGGCTACACCGATGCACATCGGTGACCCAACGCAGAACACTGCATTGGATTGATTAATCCAAAAGGAGACCCACCATGATCAAGACCACCTTAACCGCACTCGCCCTCAGCCTGATGCTGACCCTGAGCGCCATGGCCAATGACGCTCGCGTCAACCTCAACACCGCCAGTGCTGAGCAACTGGCTGCCTTACTCACTGGCATCGGTCAGTCACGCGCCGAAGCCATTGTTCGCTACCGCGAGCAACATGGCGCTTTTGAACATATCGATCGACGAATTGATCAACGTAGCTGGCATTGGTCTGCGCACAGTGGACGTTAATCGCGACCGACTCACCCTCAGCGATGACTCATGAAGTGACGCAACGAAGAATCTTTGCGCAGAGGTAGCCCCTTGCCGTCCGACGTGCCCCTGCCCGCGTCGGGCGGCCTTTTTATCTAAACCAATTATCTAAACCAATCGGCGACTGGCAAAGGCATGCGCCAGCGTCGATCGATCGGTATGCTCGAGTTCACCCCCCAACGGCACGCCCTGTGCCAGCCGACTGACTCGAACACCATAGCGAGCGGCCATATCAGCCAGATAGTGGGCGGTGGCCTCACCTTCGACCGTTGTATTGGTCGCCACAATCATTTCCTCGACCTGACCGGTCTCTAGGCGTTGTTCCAGCAGCGTCAGGCCCAAGGCTTCGGGCCCAATGCCATCGAGTGGTGACAAGCGCCCCATCAGAACGAAGTAGCGCCCAGTGAAGACGGTGGCCGCTTCTATGGCCAGCACATCGGAGGGCGTTTCGACCACACACAGCACCGCATCGCTGCGCTGCGTGTCGGCACAAATGCCGCAAATGTCATGCTCGGTGAAATTACGGCAACGCTGGCAACTGCGCATCACTTCCATGGCGCGCTTGAGCGCGGCAGCGAGGGCGACCCCGCCTTGGCGATCTCTCTCCAACAGGTGCAGTGCCATGCGCTGGGCGCTGCGCTCACCCACGCCCGGCAAGCACCTCAGCGAACTGAGCAGCGTGTGCAGCGCGTCGTCGGCCATCTCAGGGCAGGTTGAAGCCCGGGGGCAAGGGCATCCCACCGGTTAATCCAGCCAGTTTGTCTTGGCTGACGGTTTGCAGGCGATTGACCGCATCGTTGAAAGCAGCCACCAATAAGTCTTCCAGCATTTCACGGTCGCCCATGGCGTCATCATCAATATGAATGGCCTTGACCTCATGACGGCCACTGAGCGTGACCTTGACCATGCCAGCACCGGCCTCACCTTCGACCTCTAATGCGGCCAGATCCGCTTGTGCTTGCTTTAAATCTGCCTGCATCTTTTGTGCCTGCTGCATCAGTTGCGCCAGATTGCCTTTCATCATGTTCAGTGACTCCTGGTTTGTGCCGGACGCACCGACTCGGGAATGACTTCTGCATCGAAGCGCTTGCGCAGGGTCTGCACCAACGGATCGGTCTCAATGGCTGCCTGTGCCGCGGCTTGCCCGGCCTCTGCGTCCTGCAAAGCCAGCTCGGCGGGCGTTGCCATGGCTGCGGCTTTGGCCGCTTCAAATCGCACCTTAATGGGGCGTTGACAATAGGCCACCAAGGCCGCAGACAAATCTTTGCGTGCCCGCTCGCTGATCATCATCAAATCCTCCTCCAGCGCAGCCAGCACCACCACCGTGTCGCTGGCTTGAGTCAGGGCCAGCATCGCACCTTGGCTGCGCACGGCCTCGGTCAGACTGAGCTGGCTCAAGATGGTGGGCCACCGCTCGGGCGTGAGTGCCTGAGCAGGTTGGGTGGATGCAGGCGCGGCGTTTGATGGCGGCTGAGCAGCGCGGCTGGGCGTGTCCGCCGTGGCCGCACCTTGGCCTCCAGAGGCCACCCCACCCGCAGCAGACGCAGGCTGGAACGCCAGCATGCGCAAGAGGGTCATCTCACACCCCGTGCGGGCACTGGGTGCCAGATCAAGGTCTTTGCGGCCGCTGAGCGCAATCTGGTAAAACAGCTGTACATCTTGTGGATCCATTTGGCCGGCAAAGGCCACCATCTGGTCCCAGTCTTGGCGGGCGTCATCACGGTAGTCGGGCACCGTTTGAACCAGCGCGATGCGATGCAATGCCTCAGCCAACTCAGCCAGCAACCGACCTAAGTCGCGAGCCATGGCGAAGACCTCGGCCACCACCTGCAAGGCAGCTGCGCCATCACGGCGGGTCAGCGCTTGCAACAGCGCCTGCACATGGCTTTGCTCAATGGTACCCAGCATAGCAGCAACCACCGGCTCGCTTAAACCGCCCGAGGCTGACAAGGCTTGATCGAGCAGACTCAAGCCATCGCGCATGCTGCCATCAGCCGCTTGAGCCAGCAGCCGCAGCGCCGCCGGCTCTGCCGACACGCCCTCCGCCTGCAAGATTGTCTCTAATTGTTGCTGGATTTGCTCAACATCCAAGCGCTTGAGGTTGAACTGCAAACAGCGCGACAAAATGGTCACCGGAATGCTGTGCGGATCGGTGGTGGCCAATACAAACTTGACGTGCTCAGGCGGCTCTTCCAAGGTCTTGAGTAAAGCATTGAAGCTGTGCTTGGACAGCATGTGCACTTCGTCGATCAAATAGACCTTATAGCGGCCCTGCGCTGGCGCGTACTGCACGTTATCTAAGATCTCTCGCGTATCGTCCACTTTGGTGCGCGAGGCGGCGTCAATCTCAAGCAGGTCGACGAATCGCCCCTCGTCGATGGCGACACAATGCGCGCACTGGCCACAGGGCTCAGCCGACACCCCTTCCAAGCAGTTAAGCGACTTAGCCAG
>SL_7KL_010_BRINEDRAFT_10001450_pt1 | contig 11343 bp, 9 predicted proteins | sample SodLak_010_BRINE_FD_10663 | JGI IMG/M metagenome (IMG submission 10663)
GGGAATAGCTCAGTGTTTCCTCCAGCGACGTCGCGCCAGACGAAAGCTTGCACTGGCCCCGATCCTGTCGGAAAAGCACAGAGCCCCCGTGCCGTGTGATGACAGGATTCAGCCCCTCATTCGTCGGCTTCGGCCAGGATTTCCTCGACGGTCATGCCGTGCATTGACCGATAGACACGCTCTCGCTGGTGTTCGTATTCAGCCTCGCTGAGGTCGCCATTCTCGTAGGCCTGGCGGATGCCTTTCTCCCGTTCCCGGTTTTCCACCACGGTGTTGAATGCGTTGCGGAAGGCGAGTCGCTCGCGGCTGTCCCGGAACTGGCGGGTCATCTGCATCATGGACATGGAGAATGCGCCCTGGCCTCGATCACCGCGGACCCGGATTGTGCGATCCTCGTCTGCCTGACCCGCCGCATCGGCGCTGGCCTCTTCACTCGTTGTGGTGGCCGCTGGAGCGAGCGCGGGCGCTGCCATGAGAGCGGCGGCAAGTAGCAAGGCAATTGTCCTGGGCATCGTTTGAACTCCTCCGTTGTATGTGGAAAGGATCCGCAAAGCGGTCTTTTGTTCCTGCCTCGTGCTTAAAGATGAGGCCATGGCGACCCATTGGAGGCCACTGATGTCTTATGCTGTGTCGCGGCCCTGTCTTGCATAAACCGGATGAACGCATGTTACGCATTCTGCTTGTAGATGATCACGCCGTTGTCCGCGCTGGTTACCGTCGGCTGCTGGAGCAGGCCGACAGCAACTGGGTGGTTGAGGAGGCCGCCACCGGCGAGGGGGCCTATCGACTCGGCGGTGAGAAACAGTTCGATGTGGTGGTCATGGATCTGTCCTTGCCGGGCATCAGCGGCATCGAGGCGCTGCGGCGCATGAAAAGGCGCGAGCCGGGGCTGCGGGTTCTGGTTTTCAGCATGCATGACCAGGCGGTATTCGCCGAGCAGGCGCTGGAGGCGGGCGCCGATGGTTATATCACCAAGTCCAGCGCCCCCGAGGTGCTGGTGGAGGCAGTGGCGCGGGTTGCCGAGGGTGGGCGGTTCCTTGGCTCCGACGTCAATGATGCGATGGCCGCGCATCGCGGTGAGGGCAATCCGGAGGATGCGCTTCGCAGTCTGTCGCCACGGGAATTCGAAATCTTTCGTCTGCTCGCCGAGGGACGCGGTGTCGCCGAAATCGCCGACACCCTCAACCTCGGCTACAAGACCGTGGCCAACTACAGCAGCATCGTCCGCGACAAGCTGGGCATGGCGAATACCGCCGACCTGACCCGGCTCGCGATCCGCGAGGGCGTAGTGCGGCCTTGATAAGAGTTATACGTCAATGACGCTGCGAACCCGTCTCAGTCTGCTGCTTGCGCTACTGACGGTTGTGTCACTGCTGATCGGTCTGTTGTTCGTGGTGCACAACTCCCGTGTCGCGGTGGAGGCCGAACTGCGCTCGGCCTCGGATCTGACCGTGCAACTGGTCGAGGCATCGATGGAGAGCCTGACAGAGCTGGAAGGCCTGGAGATCAGCGCAGAGGAGTTGTTGGCGCAGGTCGAGGGCCTGGGCGCGCATCGTCATATCCGGCTGGATGTGTATGAAGGCACGGAGCCACCGCCTCCGGCAGACGCGCCTGCACCACGAAGCCCCGATGCGCCGGCATGGTTTACCTACTTCGTGAAACCACCGGTTGCCAGTTTTCACCGCACCGTATCCGTAGCCACCGCAGATAACGCGTGGTTCGTCGTGCATGCCGAACCCGCGGATGAAATCACCGAGGCCTGGCAGGCGGCCCGGGGTCTCCTCGCCGTGTTGCTCGGCTTTGCGATCGGCGCAAACCTGATTATTTACTTCGTCGTCAATCGGGCGTTGCGTCCGCTCAACGTGATCCTCCAGGGGCTGGATGAGCTGGAGCACGGCAATTACACCAGCGGCCTGCCTGAATTCTCGGTGCCAGAATTCAATAGCGTATCGCGGCAGTTCAACCGGCTCTCGGCGGCGCTGGATCAGAGTCGGGCCCGTGTCCGGCGTCTGAATCGCCAGATTCTCGAAGTCCAGGAAGACGAGCGACGACATGTCGCACGGGAGTTGCACGACGAACTGGGGCAGTGCATGTCGGCGATTCGCGCTGAGGCCGCAGCCATCCGGCAGGCCACGGCGCCGGAGAACGTCGCCGTGCATGAGGGCGCTACCGCCATTGCCCAGACCGCCGGCCAGGTCTACGACATCGCTCGCAACATGATCCACCGGCTGCATCCGGCGGCACTTGAGGAACTCGGCCTGGAGGCCGGCATTCGGCAAATGGTCTCCGATTGGGGGCGTCGTAATCGGGATGTTCAGATGGATCTGCAGTTATCCGATGGATTGGATCGGGTGCCGTCGGCATTGGCGATTCACGTCTATCGTGTGGTGCAGGAATGCCTGACCAATGTCAGTCGCCACGCTGGCGCGACACGTGTCCGCGTGTCTGTCACCCGGCAGGGCCAGACGATCGAGGCGGAGGTCAGCGATAATGGGCGGGGGTTTGATACAGAACTGGGCGGCAGCGGCTTCGGTCTGCTCGGCATACGCGAGCGCCTTGCCGGTCTGGGCGGTTCTGTCACCATCGACAGCCGGCCGGGGCACGGGGCGCGGGTTCGATTGACAGCGCCAGAGCAGGAAGAGGTAACCGAAACATAGGGCCAATAAAAAAATGGGCCCGTCCCTGGGCCCAAGATGCTTCCTGCTGCTCTTTGGAGGAGGAGAGCGTGGCTACCTTGCGCAAACCACGCTCTCAAGGAGGCGCGGGAATGGATCAGCGTCTCCTTGGTCGGGAAAATCCTGCCGGCTGAGCAAATCCCTTAGGAACCGGCATTCCCGTTCCTGCCGCCACCCCATGCGACGGTGGCGACAGGGGTTCTTGCCCGATGTTAGAACCGGGAGGTAAAGCCGGCCAGGAAGGTCCGCTCGGCGCCCGGGCGGATACCGTCCTGCACGTCGCTCACGTAAAGCTTGTCGGTCAGATTGCGACCCTGGACCCAGAACGTCGTCGGCGTGCCGCCCACATCGGTGTGCCAGCTGGCCCGCGCCGAAAGCAGGGTGCGGCTCGGTACGCGCCCGTTGCTGCCGTCGTCTTCGATGCGACGGGTATTCTCGACATCGGAGAAGAACTCGCCGAAATAGCTCACCGTCGCGCTGATCTCGATGCCCGAGATATGGTCCATGCCCAGAGTCAGGCTGCCGGCCTGATTGGGGATCTCCGGCACACGGTTACCGTCAAGCGGGCCGCTGCGGAATTCCGCCTTGGTGTAGTTCCAGGCCAGCTGGCTGAAGAAGTTGTAGTCGGAATCGGTGAACGGCGCCGAGTCGATCCGGAGTTCTACATCCAGCCCATAGATGTCCGAGTCGGCAGAGTTGATGAACAGTGCATCACCAAACTGATCGACATCATCACGAATCAGCGTGTCATCGATCCGGTTGTAAAAAAGGGCCGTGTCAAAGGAAACGCCGCGCAGCCCCTTGCTGCGTAAACCGATCTGGGCGTTGGTGCCTTTTTCCGGTTGCAGTGGGAAGTCTTCGCCACGGGCGGATGCGGGGGAGAAGCCACGGTGCACACCGGCATAGGTGTCGACGTGTTCGAAGCCGCGATACAGGAAGCTGATGCCGGGCAGATACAGCGTGTTCCATTCGCTCTCGGCGCCGGTCTCGCTGCCTGGCCGGAAGCGGGTGTTGGCCTCCTGCCGGTAGCTTTCAACACGAATCCCCGGCGTGATAACGAAATCACCGATTTCCATCTGGTTCTGCACATAGCCGGAGTACGCGTCCGCCTTGTAGGTGATGAGCCGGCCGTCGCGCGTGTAGCCGTTTTCACCGGCAACGGCGCGAAGGCGACCACGCCGGTTCTGGTTGAGTTTCTCGCCGGGGCGACCCACCGGGCGACGGTCTTCAAAGTCGTGGCGCTCGAAACGCATCCCGACTTCGGGCGTGTGCGCCACCATGCCGGTGCGGACCCCGGAGTAGCTGGCGCGGATATCACCACCAAAGGTTTCATAGCGGCGGTCACGGCCTTCCATGACCCGGTCTTCGCGGGCATCGTCCGGATTGCGGCTCTGGAAGCGCGGACGATCCAGATCGGTGTAGAACACGCGACTTGAGACGGTCAGGCGGTCCGTGGCCTGAAAGTCATGGCTCAGATCGACCTTCCAGTAATCCACGGCAATGTTGTTGTCGCGACGGCCGGGGCCAAAGCGGCGTTTGCCGCGCGGGTCGTCATCGAACTCGGCCCTGGTCAGGTTGTTCTCATCATAGCCCTGGGAACGCTCGCGGAAGTAAGTGATCGAGGCGCCCAGATCATGGCGTTCATTCACGTCCCAGTCGGCACCGATGTAGAAGTCATCGAACTGGTGATCTTCCACGTCGAACACTCCATCCGAGTTCATGCCGGTGTAGGCAAACACCAGGCCCACATCACCCTCGGTACGGCGGTGCATCAGGTGCCGGTGGACCTGATTCTGGTTGCCGGCGCCGAGTTCAAAGGTGGTTTCCGGCGTCAGCGTCGCGCGCTTGTTGCGGAAGTTGACCACCCCGTGGTTGTTGTTCGGGCCATGCACGATCTGTCCGGCCCCCTTCAGCACCTCGACGCGCTCCAGACGCTGGATCGGCGGCGTGTAATGGGCGCTGGGGTCGAGATAGTTGCTGGCGGTAATCGGCGTGCCGTCCTCCAGCAGCAGTACCTTGCGCGAGCGCCGCGGCGGCGCACCGCGAACACCGATGCCGGCGCGGCGACCAAGGGCATCGTCATCGATGGTGCGGACGCCGGAGGTGAAGTCCAGGGCGTCGTGCAGGGTCAGCGGACGGTAGGTCTCGATATCGGTGTCGGTAATGATTGATGCGGCGCCTGGCGTATCGGCAACGTCGTCGGCAATCAGCGCGCGGATCTGCAGGGGCTGCAGGGTCTGCGATGCCACCTGCGATTCCTGTTCCTGTGCATAGGCTTGCCCACCCAGGCTGGCGGCCAGCATCAGGCTCGACCAGAGGCAGATCTGTTTTTTTGGGGCTGACATGAAAGCACTCTCCTCAGAGTTTCGCGGCCGCTCTTGGGCAGCATCGCGTGGTTATTGACTGCCGGCAGAGCATTACGAAATAAGTGCGAATACGGCATAGGAAGATTTCCTGTAACGCGCCTGTCACGCCGTTTTAGGAAGATTTCCCGAGCGTGGCGGTGGGGGAATTCAGGAGTGGTTCAGTGTTTCCGGGGCGGTGATGCCCTGGGCGCCGGTAAAGTCGATCAGGGCATCGTGCTGTGTGCTGGGGATCGCAACCTCGACTGTTACCCGTTCCTGATAACGGATGTCGATGAGTGTCCCATCATGTTGGTCCAGCCAGTGCCGGAGCGGTTGTTCGTCGCCGAAATCCAGCACCAGTCGGCAGCGGATCTGGGGTGTCTCGTGGCGAAGCGGTAGGTCGCCCAGGACCGCCTCGGTTGCGCCGGCATAGGCTCGAACCAGACCGCCGGCACCGAGTTTCACGCCACCAAAATAGCGGACCACGATCACCAGTACGTCACCAATGCCCTTGTGTTCGATAACATTCAGAATGGGCTTGCCGGCAGTCCCGGACGGTTCGCCATCGTCGTTCGTTGCGGCGCTGATGGCCGCGCCGGGCCGGCCCAGTACGTAAGCCCAGCAATGGTGGCTGGCGCCCGGGTGGTCTTGCCGCGCCTGCGCCAGTCGGTCCATCGCCTGCTGCCGGTCCCGAACCGCATGCACGCGGGCGATGAAGCGGCTCTTGCGAACCTCGGTTTCACGTTCCCGGTCCTCGGCCGGTATGGGGTAGCCTGATTCCGTCATCTCATTTCAGCATTTCTTTGAATTGTCTCGGCAGGGAGTATCGCGATCATGCGTCTCATCACCGCAGTATCCGTGTTCGTCGTTGCCTGTTTCAGCGGCGCTGGCGTGGCCGATGCGCCGGATTATGGTGCCGATCTGCAGCATTTCACCTATCCGCATCCGGTCTCCGAGTTCGAGTTCACGAGCCAGCGGGAACCGGTCTCGATGGCCTTCATGGACGTAGGGCCTGAGGAAGACGCGATCGGTACCGTCGTCTTGTTGCACGGCAAGAACTTCTGCGGTGCGTACTGGCACCAGACCATCGATCATCTGGTCGAGCAGGGCTACCGGGTCGTGGTGCCGGATCAGATCGGCTTCTGCAAGAGCAGCAAACCGGAATCCTACCAGTACACCTTTGCCCAGCTTGCCGATAACACGCGGAAACTGCTCGATGCCCTGGGTATCGANTCGGTCAGTGTTCTGGGCCATTCCATGGGCGGCATGCTGGCAACCCGCTTCGCCTTGCAGTACCCGGAGCGTGTCGAGCAACTGGTGATGCTGAACCCCATCGGCCTGGAGGACTGGCGCGCCCTGGGCGTGCCGTACCGCAGTGTCGACCAGATCTTCGATGCCGAAATGCAGAAGGATTACGAAAGCATTCGCGACTATCAGCGGACCTATTATTACGACGGCAACTGGAACAGCAACTACGATCGCTGGGCGCGGATGCTGGCCGCCACCTACGAGTCGGATGAGCGCGAACGCGTGGCCTGGGCCCAGGCGCGAACCGCGGACATGGTGATGACGCAGCCCGTGCTCTACCAGTTCGACCAGCTGGCAATGCCGGTGACCCTCTTGATTGGCGATCGTGACCGCACCGCCATCGGTCGGCCATTGGTGGATGACGAACTCGCCGAGCAGATGGGCGATTACACCACGCTGGGTGACCGCACCCTGGAACGCCTTCAGCACGGCGAACTGATCCTGTTCGAGGGCATCGGCCACATGCCGCACATCGAGGCCCCGGATCGGTACCTGGAGGCCCTGGATCAGGTGTTTCCCGACGCAGATTGATCAGCGTTGATCGTCGTTGTCGAAGTCCTGTGGCGGGTCGATTTCTGGCGGGCCGGCTTTTTTCTGGGCGATCAGTTGCCACGCCAGATGGCCGATGGCGATGCAGAACGTGATCAGGAAGAGCGGCAGCAGTACCGGCAGGTTGCCTGCCATGAACAGGAAGCCCAGCGGCGAGTTCTGCAGGAAAAGCAGCACGATGGCGAGCACGAACCAGCGTGCGGCGAAACGATTGCAATGATCCCGGCACCAGACCGCACGGCGCAGCAGATCAGTCTCGGTGGCGGATGGCATCCTCGCCAGGTGCCAGTGGGCGAACCAGTAGGCCAGCAGCCATTGCACCGCGGTCAGGTCATCGTGCTGTCTGTGCGGCATCCCCTAGGGAGACTCCTGCTGTTCACGTTTGCGGCGGAGCATCACCAGCACCAGCCGGATGTTGTAGGCCATGCCAATGCCGAAGGCGATCAGTGCAGTGACGAAAAAGACCGTCAGCAGCGCCCGATTGGCAAGAAAGTAGGCGAGCCAGAGGCAGATCAGGCTGACCGCACCGATGGGCAGGCCGATCTTCATGAGCATGCGCAGAATCGGATCGGGGGGGATGACCTGGCGTTTCTGCTCGTCGCTCATGTGCTTCCTGTCTCCGGTAATTCGAGGAGAGTCAGGCTAGGCTGTCGCGTCTGACGGATCAAGCGGACGCTGATGGCGGGCCTCGGGTTGTGCTAGGTTCGTTGAAAAGGCATGGACGCCTCGAACAAATATAAGACGTCCATCGAGACGTTCGGAGGAGGCCATGACATCTACCGGTGCCATGCACCTGAAACGGCATGACGACCGTCGTGCCGGAGTTACCGTCTTCCAGTGCAGGCCGTCCTGATGCGGGCGCGCAATCTGGCCATCATCCTGTGCGCGCTGCAGACCGTGTTTGCGGTCGCCGTCCTGGTGATCGCCGTGCGTTACGTGATCAGCAACGACGTTGGCGATGGCGCTGGTCCGGGACTTGTTCTCACGCTTGCCACCTTGCTGCTGGCGACCTGCGGGTTTCTCTGTTGGCTGACTCTCGAGCGTCTGGTCATGCGACCGGGGCGCAAGCTCGCGCGCGGTATCAATGCGCTGCTGGAATCCCGCAACGTCGAGCAGGAACTGGTGCTGCCCGGGCGCCATGCCCTGGCGGAGCTTGCGCCGGCGGTGACCGCGCTGGCTGACGCGCTGCGCTTGTCCCGCCGCGAAACCCACAAGGCGATGCAGTCGGCCACTGCCGATCTTTCCGAGCAGAAGGCCTGGCTGGAAGTGATTCTGCAGGGGCTCACCGAGGGTGTGCTGGTCTGCAACAAGCAACATCAAATCATGCTCTACAACCGGTCGGCCGTGTCGATCCTCGGTCAGCCCGAGGCCATTGGCCTGGGTCGACCGCTGCATGGCGTGCTTTCAAGGGCGCCGTTGCAGCACACCATGGAGCGTCTGGAGTGGCGCCACCAGCGGCAGGACGACCAGCCCATCGAGTTCTCGGCACCTTTCGTCTGCACCAGCGTCGATTCGCAGCGCATGTTCCACGGCCGTATGGCGTTGATGCAGGAACATGATGGCTCGATCAACGGTTATCTGGTCACGTTGGTGGATATCTCCGCTGACCTTGGTCGTATGGCGCAGATCGATAATGTCCGCCGCGTCCTGACCCGGGATCTGCGCGGCATGGTCGGTAACCTCCGCGCGGCGGCAGAAACCAGCATGGCCTATCCGGACATGTCAGCCGAAGAGCGGGCCTCGTTTGATCAGGTCATCAACAAGGAAAGCGAGCGCCTCAGCGACGCCATCGACGATCTGGCAAAACAGATTCATGGTTACAACATGAGTCGCTGGCCGATGGCCGACGTGTTTGTCGGCGATCTGGTCAACTGCCTGGAGCATCGCCTGTCGGATCTGCCCACCGTGCACGTCCAACTCGCCGGCACCCCGCTCTGGGTGCATGGCGATAGCCTGTCATTGATGCTGGCGCTGGATTGTCTGCTCCGGCAACTGCACGAACACACCGGCGCTGAGCTGTTCGAGATGGAATCGCTGCTCGGCGATCGCCGCGTCTACCTGGACATCAGCTGGGCCGGCAAGCCGTTATCCAGCGATATCCTGAACCGATGGTTCGAACTGCCCTGCGGCTACGGCGAACCGGGTGGCCAGAGTCTGGGCGATACCCTGGAGCGGCATGGTTGCGAACCCTGGAGTCAGGCTTCGGACCGGGAAGGCCATGCCTCGCTACGTCTCCCGTTGATGGATTCGCGCCGACCCCAGTTCATGGATGAGGAGAGGCTTCCCGCGCGGCCGGAGTTCTATGACTTCGGCCTGATGCAGGATTTCCGCGCGCGGGATGCGCTTTCCGACAAACGGCTGTCGGATCTCAGCTTCGTGGTATTCGATTGCGAGATGACCGGACTCAACCCGGAGCAGGGTGATGAGATCATTGCCATTGCCGGCGTTCGCGTGGTCAACGGTCGTGTGCTCACCGGCGAGACCTTCGATCGGCTGATCAATCCCGGGCGGCCAATCCCGGCTGGATCGATTCGCTTTCACGGCATTACCGATCAGGACGTGGCCGATAAGCCGGCAATTGCTGAGGTGCTGCCGGAGTTCCACACCTTCGCCGGTGACGCGGTGCTGGTGGCGCACAATGCCGCCTTCGACATGAAGTTCATCACGCTCAAGCAGCGTCAGGCGGGCGTCAGCTTCGACAATCCGGTGCTGGACACCCTGCTGTTGTCGGCCCTGCTCGAGGGTGAGGAAGAGAGTCATTCGCTGGATGCCTTGTGTGATCGCTACGGCATCACGATCAGTGGCAGACATACAGCCCTCGGCGACGCGATGGCTACCGCTCGCCTGCTGGTGCGTTTCATCGAACGCCTGCAGATGCAGGGCAAGACCACGTTGGGCCAGGTGATGCGGGATTCGCACATGGAGGCGGAGCTGCGGCATAGATCAGCGGTGTTCGGCGCCGGAGATGTCGGTCGAGCGGGTGGCTGAGTGGAGTCGATCCCCTTTGAAAGGTTACGTTTGGTTACGTTTTGCTACCTTTGGTAGCAGGGTGGTAGCGTCGAAGTGACATAATTGACTGATTCACGGGGCGCGGGGGTTGGCACGCCAACTGCAACCCTTGCTTGTATTCGGGGGAGAGCACAGCTCGATCATGAGCGACGATAACGATAACCGGAAACCCCGGGCGGACGCGGAAGACGACACGGTTCAGGCGTTCTTGCGCCAGTACGCACCGTTCGACGAGATGAGCGAAGAGCACCTCGCGTATCTGACGGAGCGGTTGCAAGAGCGGCGATACGGGGTCGGCGACCAGGTCGGTCCGCAGGATGGCAAGCCGGCACAGAGTCTGTGCATCATCCGCAGTGGGCGCGTTACCGGCGCCCGCGTTGAAGAAGGGCGGCGTCTGGTCGCGGATTCAGAGATGTTTGCCGGGGAGTGCTTTCCGGTAGGCGAGTTGCTCAGCGGCAGAAGTCTGCGGCGGGCTTTTGAGGCGGTGGAGCAGACCGTCTGTCTGGAACTTCCGCGGAAAGATTTTCAGCATTTGCTGCGGGATTCAGATCCGTTTCATGCGTTTTGCACGCGGCGCCTTTCGCATACGCTGGACCGTCTGCTGGAGGAGGCGGACAAGGCCGGGCTGAAAGGTCTGGGTGGTGGCGATACCTCGCTGGATATCCAACTCGGCGAGCGCTTGCGGCGAGAGCCTGTGAGCTGCGCGCCAGACAGCAGCATTCGTGACGCGCTGCAGGCCATGGCCGACGCGCATGTCGGCAGTATGGTGGTTGTCGATCAGGCAGGATCGCCGGTCGGGGTTTTCACGCTGAATGATTTGCTGCGACGTGTGGCGCTGCCGGAGACCAGGCTGGATCAGGCAATCCGCACGGTGATGTCGACGAAGCCGGTCACGCTGCGGTCGACGGCCTTCGCTTTCGAGGCGGCAATGGTGATGGCGCAGAACCGGATCCACCATGTCTGCGTGGTGGACGAGGGGCGGCTCAGGGGCGTGATCTCCGAACGGGATCTGTTTTCCTTGCAGCGGGTCGGTCTGGTCACGCTTACCCGCACCATCAAGCGGGCGGGAACCGTCGACGCGCTGGTGCCGTTGCAGGCGGATATCCATGCCCTGGTCGGGCAGATGATTGACCAGGGCATCAAGGTCAGCCAGATCATGCAGATGATCACGCTCCTGAACGACCATATCTGTGAGCGTGTCATTGAGCTCTGTCTGCAGGACAACGACGATGATCTGGCGGATGTGAACTTTTGCTGGTTGGCGTTTGGCAGCGAAGGTCGGCGCGAGCAGACGCTGAAGACGGACCAGGACAACGGCATCCTGTTCGATGTGCCGGAAGGTGGCAGCGCCGATCAGATCCGGCATCGGCTGCTGCCGATGGCTGATCGGATCAACCAGGCGCTGGACCGTTGCGGTTATCCGCTGTGTACCGGCAACATCATGGCGGGCAACCCGG
>SL_7KL_010_BRINEDRAFT_10001452_pt1 | contig 11340 bp, 8 predicted proteins | sample SodLak_010_BRINE_FD_10663 | JGI IMG/M metagenome (IMG submission 10663)
CCTCGGGGTCCTGCAGCAGGGCCTCGAGTTCGGCCTCGCCGATCCCCAGCAGCGAGAGGTCGAAATCCTCGGCCAGCAGCCCCGCGATCTCGTCGCGCAGCAGGGCCTCGTCCCAGTCGCCGAGTTCCGTGAGCTTGTTGTCGGCGATGCGGTAGGCGCGGCGCTCGGCCTCATCCAGATGGCTCAGCCGGATCACCGGCACCTCGGTGAGCCCGAGCATGGTGGCGGCCAGCACCCGACCATGCCCCGCGATCAGCTCGCCATCGTCGGCCACCATGCAGGGCACCGTCCAGCCGAACTGCGCCATGCTGGCGGCGATCTTGGCCACCTGGTCGTCGCCGTGGATCTTGGCATTGCGGGCATAGGGGCGCAGCCGCTCGATCGGCCACGCCTCGATCTCGCTTGGCGCGAAGACAAGGTCCATCGGTGTTCTCTGCTGTGGTGAAAGGCGGGCACAAGCACACATACGACCGGACTGGTCGGCGTCAGCATCAACGCCCGCGATGTCGGGAAAAGGAAAGCGCCCGCGAGGGGGGTGTCCTCCGGGCGCTCTTCTTCGATGCTCAAGGGGTACGTCAAGGGGGCTAGAAATGTCAAAGGGTTTTTGCCTTGGAATCAGCATCTTCCATGAAAGCCCCATGGCAGGCCTGCGAGTGGTTTTCCAGGGTGGCTTCCTCGGGTGGCGTCTGGCTCGGGTGGATTCCCCGCAGGTGGCTTCCTGGATTCCTCCGAGGAATCCACTTGGGCCAAGGGGCGGTCAGCCAAGTCTTTGATAAAGAGTCAGAATTCCGAGCCGCCCTGCCGGGGTGGATTCCAAGTGGATTCCCCGGTGAGGAATCCAGTCGCTAGCGAAATCGCGCGCTCAGCCCCCCCGTATACGGATCGCGCCCGGGAGGAACCATGCCGGGGGGGCGCAGCCGGCTTTTTCCGACTCCTTGCCGCAGGATCGGCGTCATTCATGCAAGTGGCGCAATTTACCGTGAGGGTTTGTGTGGAGCACGTCTTCGGCGCGCAGGCTAGCGTCGGGTCGAGCGGGCGCATGACCTTGGCACATCACTTGACCGAAAGGGAAGCGAGGGAATTCATTGTATCAGCGGCTTGATCCCGTATCAGATCCATCAGGCGTTCGGTCAGAGTGCTACGCGGCCAGTGGCTTGCACTCATCAGGCAGATCTCGATCGATGGTGCATCGCGCAGTGGTCGGATGTGAAGGCCTCGCTCGCGAAATTCCAGTGCGGTCAGTGCATCGACCGCTGCCACTCCCAACCCATGGCGCGCCAGTTCGCAAGCGACATAAGTGGTGAAGGTCTGGATGCGGCGCGCCGGATGTGTTCCAGACGCAACCGCTAGATTGTCAAATAGGTTGGGCAAGTAATCAAAATTTGACAGCGAGATTACACTTTCGCCCGTTAGCGCACCGGGTTCAAGCGGCTCATTCGTGGCCAATCGGTGAGTCTGGCTCATGACCGTGACCATCGGCAGTGTCATCAGGACCTCCCGGTTCACCCCGGGCTCGTCTCCACCCATCCCGATACCAAGATCTACACGACCAGCGGAAACCCATTGGTTGATCCAGCGCGAGCTGCGCACTGGCAGCGAAGCGGAGATCTGCGGATATTCATGGAGGAACGGCGCGAGCATGCGCGGCAACCAGCGGTGCGCAATCATGGGCATGGCGGCAATCGAGACCTCGCCATGCCGGTTCTGCGCCAGATCAGCCATGAACCCGTTGAGTTGTTCAAGCCCCGAGTACACCTGCTCGATCTGTGTCTGAAGAGCCTGAGCTTCGGGCTTGGGCGTCAGCTTGTTGCCGGTGCGTTCAAATAGTTTCAGCCCCAGCCGCGCCTCCATCAGCGACAGATGCTTGCTGACAGAGGGTTGAGACACATGCAGGCGGCGTGCCGCCTCAGTGATCGAGCCAGCCTCCATGATGCACTTGAAGACTTCAATTTGGCGGATGTTGAACACAAGCTCTCATAACATTTTTTTTGCCTGCTGTAAAATCTTGAGATTTTGAGTTATGGAATCCTTCGTCTACTGTGAGGGTCACTTCCGATGGTCCCATAGATAGAAGCGAGACTACGCTTGAATATTCAGCCCCATCCGCTCGCAAGTTCGCTCCTACCATTCGATCCATCGATTTATGCCGCACGTTTGGCTACGATGCAGGACGAGATCTGCAGGCGCGGGCTGGCGGGGGTCTTGCTTTTTGATCCCGAGAACACGTTCTGGCTGACCGGCTACCAGACGATTGGATACTTCACGTTCCAGACAGTTTTCGTTCCTCGGCAAGGCCAGCCAGTTATTGTTTCGCGCACAGTCAACCGCGATCTTGCGATGGCGCATGGGGTGTTCGCCGACTTCATCAACATCACGGATACTGACGACCCGGTCGAGGTTCTGGCTGGCTGGCTGGAAAAATCTTTGCCTGACAAGCAGCCCATCGGAGTCGAGACGCGTGCATGGTATTTAACAGTTGCGCATTATCGCAAGCTCGAAGCCGCGGTTTCGGTTTCGCTAGTCGACTGGGCTGGTGTGCTCGAGCAGCATCGGATGATCAAGACTGCTGGCGAAATTGATCGAATGCGGCGCGCCGCCCGTGCCGCCGAGGCCGGACTTGCCGCCGCCATCGATGCCGTTGCCTCGGGAAAGACCGAGAATGATGTTGCTGCGGCGATGTTCTCCGCCACTATTGCCGAGGGCTCAGAATACCTAGGACACCCGCCGCTGGTAGTTTCAGGACCGACAACGGCACTGTGCTTTGCGATGTGGCGTCGTCGCCCGATCCGGGAAGGCGATGTCGTCTTGCTGGAAACCGCGGGCTGCATTGACCGCTACCATGCTATGTTATCGCGCCCAGTGGTGGTGGGTAAGCCGAGCACTCTGCACTTGGAAACCGCCGAGGCGCTGCGCGAGGTGCTGGAAGTCGCAATCTCTTGCATTCGGCCAGGGATTCGCGCAGCCGACGTAGATGCTGCCTGCCGTGAAGCGCTGGAACGGCGTGAGCTGGTGCAGTTCTTCCGTCACCGGACCGCCTATGGCATTGGCATTGGTTTTCCGCCCAACTGGTCCGAAGGCCACATCTATTCGATTCGCCCAGAAGATCCGACGATCCTGAAGCCGGACATGACCTTCCATGTCATTCCGACCTTGTTTTTGAAGGATTTTGGCATGTGTTTCAGCGACAGCGTCCGGGTAACCGAAAGCGGCTGCGAGGTGCTCACTCAGTTTGAGCGCAAGCTCTTCGCCGTCGAATAACGACCAACCAACAGGAGATGAAATATGAATGGTTCAAGCAGTGGTTGCTTCAAGGCTCTGCGGGCGACATTTGCGGCAGGGCTTCTAGTGGGCGTCTTCGCAGGGTCTGCGGTGCATGCCCAGTCAGAGCGCTGGGACATGCCTTCGGCCTATGGAGCGTCCAGCTTCATCGTACAATCCTTTGATGATTTCGCCGACGATGTGCGCGACCGCACCGACGGGCTGATCGACATAGTTGTTCACCCGGGAGGCTCTCTCTATCAGGGTGCCGAAATTATGCGAGCGGTGCGCGAAGGACAGATTCCAATTGGCGAGCGTTTCATGGGCGCTCATGCCAACGAGGACCCAGTCTTCGGGTTGGACACTCTACCCTTCATCGCCAATAGCCCCGAAGAGGCTTGGGAGCTGTATCAGGCATCACGCCCGGCGTTGGAAGAGGCGCTGAGTGAGCGCGGCCTGCAACTGCTTTATACCCAGATCTGGCCGCCGCAGGGGCTTTACAGTGTCACCGAGATAAACTCGGTCGAGGACATGCAGGGAATTCGCTTTCGTGCCTACGATGACAACACCTCGCGTTTGGCCGAACTTCTGGGTGCCAGCCCCACCCGCACCGAGGCCAGCGAAATCGCGCAAGCCTTCTCGACCGGAATCGCCGAAGCGATGACGGCCTCTGCCGCGATCGGGATAAGCCAATCGATGTGGGATTTCGTGGACTACTTCTATACCGTGAACGCCTGGATGCCGAAAAGCGTGGTCTTTGTGAACATGGGCGTCTGGAACGGTCTAGATGATGCAACCCGCACCGAGTTGGAGGAGGCCGCAGCCGAGGCTGAGCAGAAGGTCTGGGCGATGATGGAAGAGGCAAATGCAGGCGACCTCGAAACGATGCGCAGCAACGGGTTGAATGTTCTCGAACCCAGCGAGACCCTGTCAACTGAGCTTCGTGAGATCGGGGTGACAATGACCGAAGAGTGGGTGGCAAATGCAGGCCAGCGCGGTCAGGCTATCATCGACGAGTATCGGTCGAAGTGATGTTGCCCCCGGTTCTCGGGCCCTGTCCCATGCGGACAAGTTGATGCTGACAGCGGCGTGGGCACTCGACCGCGCGCTGCGGTGGCTATATGCTGCCTGCGCAGCGCTGGCTGCGGTGGCGATCGTGGTGATCGCCATCGCCGTTCTCATCAGTATCATTAGCCGAATTCTGGGTATCTATGTTCCCGGTACGACCGAGATCGCCGGGTATGGCATGGCGGCGGCGGGCGCCCTTGGGCTGGGGCAGACGGCCTTTTCGCACGGGCATGTGCGGGTCGATCTGGTCCTTTCGCGGTTCCGCACCGGCCCGCGCAACCGTGTCGAGGTGCTGGCCACGCTGATTAGTCTTGCGGTAATCGCCTTCGCGGCCGTGTTTGTCATGCGTCTGGTACGAACGTCTTGGCGCTTTGGCGATTTGAGTTCGAATTCCGACAATCTGCCGTTGTGGATACCGCAGCTGCCCATGGCGATTGGGTTTGTGGTCTTTGCATTGGCGCTGGCGCATATGGCGGTGCTGGGCATGATCGGCAGGCCGCTCAAGGACCCGTTGCGCCAACAAGCAGAAGAGCCGAAATGACCGATATCATGCTTGCTGGCGTCCTGCTGCTGGTGATGTTTGCCTTTCTTGGAAGCGGTGTGCTTATTGGCGCGGGGCTTCTAGGGGTCGGTCTTATCATGATCGACCTCTTCACCGTGCGCCCTGTCGGCCCGTCAATGGCGACGACGATCTGGTCCAACACCTCGGGCTGGGGGTTGGCCGCGTTGCCACTCTTCATCTGGATGGGTGAGGTGTTACTGCGCACGCGGCTGGCCGGAAACGTCTTCCAAGGTCTCGCGCCGATGGTACGGCGCGTTCCAGGGGGGCTCTTGCACGCCAATATCGGAGGCTGCACCGCCTTCTCGGCGGTCTCGGGCTCGTCGGCGGCAACACTTTTGACCGTTGGGCGCATTACGCTTCCCGAACTGCGCAAGCGCAACTACCCCGAGAGTCTAGTCTGCGGGACGCTGGCGGGTGCCGGAACACTGGGTTTAATGATTCCGCCTTCGATCACGCTGATCATTTACGGCCTAGTGGTAGAGGAATCCATCGCGCGGCTATTTATGGCCGGGGTGATCCCCGGGCTTATGCTGGCTGGGCTGTTCTTCCTCTACATCTTTATCTGGGGGTTAGTGTCCAATGAAGGCCGTGCTTTGCGCGAACCTGGAGCGCCGTGGAGCGAATGGCTGCGCGGCTTCCTGCAACTGGTGCCGATCGTAGGGCTGATCATCGTTGTCATAGGCTCAATCTACACCGGAATTGCCTCGCCCAACGAGGCAGCGGTCATCGGCCTTTCGGGCGCCTTCATACTCTCGGCGCTGCAGGGCACGCTGACCGTGCAGACCTTCGTCGAATCGCTCAATGGCGCGGTGCGCACCACCTCTATGATCTTCCTCTTGCTTGCCGGAGCGGCAGTGTTGACATTGGCGATGGGCTTTTCTGGCCTGCCACGCAGTCTCGCTGACTGGGTGGGTGGCATGGACTTGTCGCCGACCATGTTGCTGCTGGTGTTGATGCTGTTCTTCATCGTGCTGGGCTGCTTCCTAGACGGGATGGCGATGATCCTTCTGACCATCGCCGTGCTAGAACCGCTGGTGCGTTCGGCGGGCATAGACATGATCTGGTTCGGAATCTTCGTGGTTCTGGTCGGCGAAATGGCGCTAATTACGCCGCCGGTGGGCTTCAACCTTTTTCTTGTGCAAAGCCTTTCTGGCCGCGACATCGGTTTCGTGGCGCGTTCCGCCGCGCCGATGTTCGGCCTGATGCTGATCGGTGCGATTCTGTTGATCGCCTTTCCCCAGATCGCACTCTGGCTTCCCGAACTTCTGACTCGGCGCTGACTGAACACCAAGGACAACTAATGACAGAAGAATCCGCGACCACGGTCGACCTTGTCACGCGCGCGGTGATTGAACACCGGCTGAACACTATCGTCGCCGAGATGGGCGAAGCGATGCTGCGCACCTCATATTCGCAGATCCTGAATGCCAGCCGTGACTTTTCCATCGCCATCCTGGACCCGCTGGCTCGGTTGATCGCACAGGCCGATCACATCCCCATCCATGTAGGCGCGTTGCCGTGGGCGGTGCGCGCGGTCGAGGAGCGGTTCACTGGCCAGATCGCTCCGGGCGATGTCATCTTGCTCAACGATCCCTATCACGGCGGCAGCCATTTGCCGGATCTGACCGCCTTCGTCCCGATCTTTCATGAAGGCGAACGGGTGTTCTGGGCTGTGGTGCGCGCACACATGGGCGATATCGGCGGGGCTACGCATGGAGCATACAATCCCGAGGCCACGGAGATCTGGCAGGAGGGGTTGCGCGTGCCGCCCGTGAAGATTTGTGATGCTGGGGTCATGCGAGATGATCTTGTGGACATGATGGCGCTCAATGTCCGATTCCCGCGCGACTTTCGCGGCGATATGGCGGCAATGATCGGCGCCGCGCGTTTTGGGATGGCTCGGATCGAGGCCTTGCTCAAGGAATACGGCCTGGTCACTGTGCGCAGCGCTACCGAGGACATCCTCGACGTCGCTGAAAACAGCGCACGCGCGATAGTGGCAGGGTGGCCTGATGGCACCTATCAAGGACTTGCCGAACTGGATGATGACGGCACCGGACGCGAAGACATCGCCATTCACGCCGAGGTCACTGTGACCGGGGACACGCTTGAAGTTGATCTGACTAGATCAGATCCTCAGTCCCAGCGCTTCGTCAATTCCTCTCATGCCAACACACAGGCGGCGGTGGCGATGGCCTTCGCCTATCTTCTGGATGTCGATATCGCCCGGAACGATGGCGCGTTCCGGCCGCTAAAGGTAAAGCTGAAACCCGGTACAATTGTCTGCGCCAACAACAGTGTGCCGGTTGCATTGTCAACTTCGCATCCTTCCAACGAAATCGTCGAGGCAATCACCCGCGCGCTGGAAAAAGCCTGCCCGGAACGCACAGTAGGCGGTTGGGGTCGGCGGTTTCGCATCTCGTTGACGGGGGACAATCCGCGCAACGGTCGCCGCTTCATCTGGCATATGTTCCACGCGCGCCCTGGCGGCGGGGCCTCGTCTCAGGGGGATGGGTGGTCCTGCGCAGGTGAGTGGCATGCGGTAGGAGGCATCAAGTTCGGCAGTATCGAAGTAACCGAGGCTCGTTTCCCGTTGATGTTCACGCGGCATGAATTCCGGCCCGGATCGGCGGGTGATGGACAGTTTCGCGGCGGGATGGGCGCTGTTATGGATTTGCGCATCGACGTGCCGGTCTATGCACATACGGCAGGCGATGGCGCGCGTCACGGATCTGCAGGTATCGCGGGCGGGGCCGACGGCCTACCGCACGACTATCGGCTTGACGACGGAACCGACATCATTTCCTTGCCCACGAAGAGCTTTGGACAGAGATTTCCAGGCGGCAGCGTGCTGCACATCCTGTCTTCGGGTGGCGGTGGCTGGGGCGACCCGTTCCAACGCGATCCGCAGGCACGCATACGCGACCTTAAGCTGGGGTTGTCGTCAGATGGGGCCGCCCGCGGGCAGGGGGATGTGGAGAACCCGTCATGACGCTGCGGATCGGAATCGATGTCGGAGGCACCTTTACCGATGTCGTCGCCATGCAGCCCGGTGGAAGTATCACCATGGCCAAGGCACTCAGCACGCCGCGGGACCAGTCGCTAGGGGTTCTCGATGGCCTACGCAAATTAGCGACACGGCTGGATATGGGCCTGGACCAGTTGCTGGCGCAATGCACACAGATTGTGCATGGAACGACAGTTGCAACCAATGCACTTCTGGAACGCAAGGGCGCAACGCTGGGATTACTTACAACCTGCGGTCATCGCGACATCATCGAGATGCACGAGGGGCTTAAGCCCGACCGCTACAATCTGCGCATGCCCCCAGCTGATCCGCTGGTTTCGCGCGATCTTCGGATCGGGATCACGGAACGCTTGGCGCATGACGGTTCCGTGGCGACGCCCCTCGACGAGAGTGAAGTGATCGCGGCCATCGAACGGATGAAGGCCGCGGGGGTGGAAGCGGTGGCCGTGTGCTACCTGCATTCCTATCGCAACCCTGTGCATGAACAGCGCACAGCCTCGCTGGTGCGGGAACATTTTCCGCAGGCCTATGTCTCGCTGTCATCCGAAGTTTTGCCGCAGATCAAGGAATACGAGCGCTTTACGACTACGGTGGTAAATTCCTACGTTGGCCCCGTTCTGAAGACCTACCTTGAGCAGCTAGAGCACCGCCTGTCCGAGGCGGGCTATCGTGGTGAGGTTTTCATCATCTTGTCTCATGGTGGGATCGCGCGCGTAGCCGAGGCAGCAAGCCTGCCCTCTGCCACTGTCCTTTCAGGGCCTGCGGGCGGAATCGTCGGGGCATTAGCCTGCGCGCGACAGTTAGGGCTGGATAATGTGTTGCCCTTCGACATGGGCGGTACCAGCACCGAGATTTCGTTAATCTCAGGCGGTAGCATGGCGCTGACCACGGAACGCGACGTAGCCGGCGAACGCGTTGCGCTACGCAGCTTTGACATCTTGTCAATCGGTGCCGGGGGCGGCTCGCTTGCCGGGATTGATGCTTCAGGGCGCTTTTCAGTGGGACCACACAGTGCGGGCGCGTTTCCTGGTCCGGTTTGCTATGGGCTCGGCGGCACCCATCCCACGGTGACAGACGCGAACCTCATTTTGGGCTATTTGAATGCCGCCACGTTCCGCGATGGCCAGTCACGGCTTGATCTCCACTCAACCACAGCCGCGATGGAAGCGCTAGGGGCTCGGCTAGGTTTCGATTCTGTCGCTGCCGCCGAAGGAGTCTTCCGGCTGATCAATGTCAAGATGGCTGATGGCATCCGGCTAATGACGCTACGTCGCGGTGTCGATCCACGCAATTTTGCGCTTCTGAGTTTTGGTGGGGCGGCGGGGTTGCATGCGACAGCAGTCGCGCGTGAGCTGGGTGTGGCACGTGTCGTTGTCCCAAACACCGCTTCGGTATTGTCAGCCTGGGGAATGCTCGCCAGTAATTTGCGCCACGAGGCAACGCGCAGTCAGTTGTGTGAAACAGGTGAGTTGTCCGATGATGAGCTCGCGGGGATGTTCACTAACTTGGAGCACGAGGCGCGCGCAGCTTGCGGATTCACTGCCCCGGAGGGCAGTCAGCTTTGGGTCGAGCGATCCGCCGAAATGCGATACGGTGATCAGATCTTTGAGATCGATGTCAACCTGGATGGACTGGACACAAGCATGTCGGGTTTCGTTGAGGCCGTCGAAGCGCGTTTCCACACCCGTCATGAAGCGCTGTTCACCTATTCCAACCCAGGTGAGACCGTAGAGATCGTTACCATAAGGGTTGCAGTGTCTTCCGGTTCAGAAAGGATGGTGGTCAGCAAGCTGACGCCGAGTGATACTTGTTCGGCCGAACCAACTGGTTTGCGCCGCATCTGGATCGCAGGAGAATGGCGCGAAGCGCCGGTTTATGACTTGGTAGAGCTGCTGCCAGGGCAACGTTTGAACGGTCCCGCGGTCATCGATTCAGAGAACACCACGGTCCTGCTGCATCCTTTAGATAGTGCACTGGTTCTTGATGGTGCTTGGGTCGATATTTCTGTAGGGCGCTGCGATTAATTGGTGCCTGAACTGTTGACTGTTTTCGTGGTCACGCGGCGCCCGCATGTCGCACATTCGCCCCTGTGACTGTAAGACAGTCATAGGCCGCCCCAGCCCTGTTCTCTCATGATCCAACTTCATCGCCCCCACGGTCTTCTCTTCGGCATCACTTCAATCACCTCGACCTCCCGCAGCATGCCGCCCGCGATGAGCCCGTCGCGGACACAGTCGAGAGCCTGCCACCAGTCCTCGTAGGCCCGACGCGCAGCCTCGATCTGCTGCGGATGCGGAGCGAAGGTGATGGGGCAGGCGCGGATTTCGACGGTGCGCCATTTGCCGCGCAGGCAGAGACGGGTGGTGTCGACGACGACGCTGACGGCGCGGTCACCGTGGCGGTTGCGCTTCATCTCCACCGGGACACACCGCGGCACGGCGCCGGGCATCCAGTCCGGTGTGAGCCCGGCGCGGGCCAGCTCGGCCACGCGGATCGCCATGCGCTTGCCGCCCAGGTGATCGGGCATGCCGGCGACGGTAGCGGCGATGACCTCGGCGTCCTCATGGGTGTAGCCGCCGATCTTGTGCTGGCCGCCATCGACCTTGCAGCCCAGCGCGGCGCGCTGAATCAGCACGTATTCCAGACCAAAGCCGGAGCGATGCGCGCGCTCGGGGTCGGAGGGCTCCGGCAGTTCGAGCTGTGCCTTCTCGACCCCGAAGGCCCATTCCAGCGCCTGCTGGACGGACAAGGCGCCCTTCATCTTGGCCCGTGCGCCGCGCTGTGGCGGCGTCCTGGACAGCCTGCGATCGAACCGGCTCATAGCACACCCCGCTCACGCAGGCGGTCCGCCGTGACCAGCCCGCGGGCCAGCATGGCGTCGCGCATGGTGGTGCTGATCATGTTGGCGGGCAGGAACTGCTCGGAGTTCACCATGTCGGCGTAGAACGCCGCCAGCTCGTCTTCGCTTGGTATTGGGTCCGACGCGGCCTTGCGGCGCTTCCCGCGCCTACCCGTGCACTCCGTGGCCTTGCGAACACCCGAGCCTCGCTGCGCTTTGCGCTGGGCGGCACGCTGCATGGCGCGATCGAGCGCCTTGGGCCCGTCCGGCGGGTCGGGGTGGTCGTGGCGCGTTTCCTCGGCCACAGCGAGGATCGCCTCTTCGTCGAGACCCAGATCGTCGCGCCAGCGTCGGACATGCTCGCGTGGTGGCCAGCCCTGCCACCAGCCGGGCAAGGCGGCGGGATCGAGGCCCAGCGCCGCAAGCAGCGCCCCGAAGAATTCTTCCGAGAGATCTTGGCGCGCTCGCGCGTCCTCCTCCTCCTTTACTGGTTCCCTTAAAGGTTCCCTTACAGGGTTAGTGTCCGGATTCCGGACACGGGTCGGGCCGTTTTCCGGACACGGGTCGGGCTCAGAATCGGACACG
>SL_7KL_010_BRINEDRAFT_10001455_pt1 | contig 11330 bp, 12 predicted proteins | sample SodLak_010_BRINE_FD_10663 | JGI IMG/M metagenome (IMG submission 10663)
AGGCCGTGCTCCCTGAACCAGCCCATGTAGGCCAGCGCCGTGGGCGACTCGTCGTCGGCCACGGAGCGAAACCAGCGAATCGCCTCGGCATGATCCTCGACTTCTTCCGCATAGGCGCGACCGATACGCTCACGCTGGTCGGCATCGAAACGCTGTTCGGCGGCCTCGTCCCAGCGCGGTAGCGACGCATCAGCCAGCGCTGACATGGCGATCTGGAAAAGCGGCAACATAAGGGCCAGGCGGTACACGACGGCCTCCGCAACGGTGTCGGGACAACATTGGGCAGGCTAAAGACAGCATATGACAGGCTGATGACAGCCTTCCCCCGCTCCGCCACCAGCATCGGAAAGCAGCGTCCGCCAAACGCTTGAGGTACTGTCATTGCCCGACGCAGTCGGCGTAGAGCCCGCAATGAAACGGAGACACAAGGCGTGCGCATCATCGAAGTGATTACCGAACACCACCGGCTCAAGGAGCTGGCCGCCATTGCCCGCGATCAGGGTGCGACGGATGTCTGGCCGGGACCGCAGGACGACGAGAACCGACGCAGTCTGCGCATTCTGGTGACGCCGAAGACCCGGCAGCCGGTGCTGGACGGCCTGCAGGCGGCCATGGGTGAGCAGGGCCGCATCCTGCTGCTGCCGGTGGACGCCTCGCTACCCCGGGAGGAGGACGAGGAGGAAATCCTCAGCGGCGGCGCCTCGCGGGAAGAACTGTATGACCAGATCGACCGCGGCGCCCGGCTGGATCGTGATTATATGGGGCTGGTGTTCCTGTCCGCTATCGTCGCCAGTATCGGTCTGGTAGAGGACAACGTCGCCATCGTCGTTGGCGCGATGGTGATCGCACCGCTGCTCGGACCAAACCTGGGGCTGGCACTGGGCACCTCGCTGGGCGACAGGGATCTGATCGTGCGCTCGCTGAAGACCAATGCCGCCGGCCTTTCCGTCGCCACCGGGATCGGCATCGCCTTCGGCCTGTTCTGGGGGCTGGACTACGAGAGCAAGGAACTGATGACCCGCACTGTCGTGGGCCTCGACAGCATCATGCTGGCCCTGGCATCCGGGGCCGCGGCAGTGCTGTCGCTGACCAACGGTCTGCCCACCGCGCTGGTCGGCGTCATGGTGGCGGTGGCGTTGATGCCACCGGTGGCGACCATGGGCATGATGCTGGGCGCCGGTCGCTGGGATCTGGCCCTGACCGCCGGACTGCTGCTCGCCGTCAATATCGTCTGCGTTAATCTGTCGGCGAAGCTGGTTTTCCTGCTCAAGGGCGTCAAGCCCCGCACCTGGCTGGAGAAGCGTCAGGCCTTTCAGTCCATGCGTGTCTACATCCTGTTCTGGGTGGTNGCCCTGTTGGTGCTGGCCGGGGCCATCATGCTGGACAACCTGTCAGGCTGATCAGCGCCGCGGCGGCGCCGGAAGCAGCGCATTGGTCCGCTCCACGTAGTCTCGGTAGGCCGGCCGGGTCTCGTTGAGCTTCTTCTCCAGCAGCGCGACGCCGGAGACGCGCATCAGCAGGAAGGTCATCAGCGCCGGGCCGAAAATGGTCCACCAGCCACCGGCGGCGACGGCCATCAGGTAGAAGCCCCACCAGAGCACGATTTCGCCGAAGTAGTTGGGATGCCGGCAATAGCGCCACAGGCCGCGATCCATGACCTGACCCTTGTTCGCCGGATCGGCCTTGAAGCGGGCCATCTGCCAGTCACCGATGGTCTCCCAGGCAAATCCAACGGCCCACAGCAGCAGGCCGGCCAACAGCCAGAACAGGACCGGGCCTTCCACGCCGCTTGCCGGCAGCAACGGCATGGCCACCAGCCACATGATCAGACCCTGCAACAGGAACACGGTGCCCAGGCTGACCAGCGCGAACCGCTCGCCATGAGTACGACGCATCTCCTGGTAGCGGTAATCCTCCCCGTGGCCCCAGTTGCGCCAACTCAGATAAAGCGACAGGCGACCACCCCAGAGACTGACGGCGAGCACCGCCACGAGACCTGCGGCCGGACTGCCCGCGCCCAACCAGTAGACCCAGACCAGGAGCACGAAGCCGGCGCCCCAGAAGCGATCCACCAGGCTGGCATCCCGATACGCAAGGCTGGCGAGCCAGACACCCAGCATCAGCGCCAGTGCGGCCAGCAGACCCAGTGCGGCCAGTGCCATCAGTTCGATTCCTCCGGCCGCTGGAACAGGTAATGACTGATATACCACTCATCACCGCCTCTAAAACCGAACAGCTCCGCGCAGGCCATGTGGAACACGCGCCAGCGCTCGAACCAGGCCGATGCATCGGCGCCGTAGGTGTCACGGAAAACCGGCATGAGCGTATCCCTGCGCCGGTCCATGTTCTCGAGCCAGGCATTGCAGGTTTTCTGATAATGCCGGCCGTTGACCCGCCAGCGCCGTTGCAGGCGGAGCTGATCCTGGAAATGCAGCAGCAGGTTGTCCGAGGGCATCAGACCATCGGTGAAGAAGTACTTGCCCATCCAGTTATCGTCGCCTTCGGTCTGGAATACATAGGCCAGTTCCCGGTGACAGAAGATGTGCACGAAAAGCTGGCCACCGGGCTTGAGCCAGCCGCTGATCCTGCGCATCAGCTCGCGGTAGTTACGCATGTGCTCGAACATCTCCACCGATACCACCCGGTCGAAACGCGACTCGGTGGTGAAATCGTTCATGTCACAGGTAATGATCTCGAGGTTTTTCAGGCCCTGCGCGTCGCGCCGCGCCTCGATGAAGGCCCGCTGGGACTGCGAATTGGACACCGCGGTGATGCGACTCGCCGGGTATTGAGCCGCCATCCACAAGGACAGCGACCCCCAGCCGCAGCCGAGTTCCAGCACATCCTGGCCATCGGCAAGGCCGGCCCGCTCGCAGGTCAGCTCCAGCATGGCACGCTCGGCGGCATCCAGGCCAAACACCCCGTCCCGCCAGTAGCAGCAGGAATATTTCAGATGCTTGCCCAGGCAGTCCTCGAAGAAGCCGGCGGGCAATTCGTAGTGCTGCTCATTCGCGGTGTCCGTGGACAGCGCCAGGGGGCTGGCATCCATGCCGTCGATCAGCGCATACAACCGTTCGTTCAGTTGCTCTACATCACCGCCCTCCTCGCGCAGGCGTTGACGAAGCAATTGGCGGATCCCCGCGCGAACCAAGACATCGGGCACACGCCCTTTTTCCACCTGGGTAATCAACTGCTGCATCGGGGCATCCTTGTGACTGCTTGTTTTCCAACGATCGCGTGGACCACAGGACAAACGAAAAGTGCACGTCCGCGGATGCGGACGTGCACGCAGGAAATCGCTGACTTGTTCCCGCTTACGTCTGATTGTCGTCGGGCTGCTTCGACTCCACCTTCATCTCGGCCAGATACTTGGCCTTCTCACGGGCCAGCACACCTGCAAGGAGAATCAGCGCGATCAGGTTCGGCGCCGCCATCAGACCGTTAAGGGTATCGGCAATACTCCAGACCGTCTCCAGGCCACCCACCGCGCCGATGAACAGGAACAGCAGGAACAGCACGCGATACGGCACCACCACCCTGGGGCCGAACAGGTACTCCCAGCTTTTCTCGCCATAGAAATTCCAGGTCAGCATGGTGCTGTAGGAAAACAGGACGATGGCCAGAATCACGATGTAGCCACCGAGTCCCGGCAGGCCGGTGCTGAAGGCGTTGCTGGTCAGCGTGCCGCCCGTCTCACCGGTGGCGAAGACGCCCGTGACCAGAATCACCAGGGCGGTCATGGTGCAGACCACGATGGTGTCGATGAATACTTCCCACATGCCCCACAGGCCCTGGGCCATGGGCTTGTTCCGGGCCTGGGCGTAAACGATCGAGGCGGAACCGAGACCGGCCTCATTGGAGAAAATGCCGCGCGCGATGCCATAGCGAATGGCCTCGGCCATGGTGGCGCCGGCAAAACCACCCACCGCCCCCATCGGCGTGAAGGCGTGTTCGAAGATCATGCCAAAGGCGGCGGGGATCTGATCGTAGAAGGACACGAGGACGCCGACGGCCCCGATCACATAGACCAGAGCCATGGCCGGAACGATGCGTTCGGCGGTAATCGCGATGCGACGGATGCCGCCCAGGGTGACGGCGCCCACCAGCAGCAGGGCCACCAGCCCGGTCAGCCAGGCCGGGATATTGAAGCCGGTTTCGAGGGCATCGCTCATGGTGTTGGCCTGCACCATGTTGCCTATGCCGAAGGCGGCAAGCCCGGCAAAGAACGCATACAGCATGCCCAGCCATTTCCAGTTCCTGCCCAGGCCTTTCTCGATGTACCAGAACACGCCGCCGGAAATTCGGCCGTCTTCATCCGTATGGCGGTACTTCACACCCAGGGTGGCCTCGCCCAGCTTCGTGGCCATGCCCACCAGGGCCACCATCCACATCCAGAACACGGCACCAGGACCGCCGAGTGCGATGGCCGTGGCAACCCCGGCAATGTTGCCAACACCGATGGTGGCGGCCATCGCCGAACTCACCGCCTGGAATGGGCTGATGGCGCCGGGCTCCTGCCTGCTTTCCCGACGGAACAGCGTGCCGAAGGTCCGGCGCCAGGCGAATCGAAGATGGGTGAACTGGAAGAAACCGAGACGGATGGTGAGATAGAGACCCGTTCCGATCAGCAGGATCATGAACGGAGGGCCCCAGACAATCCCGTTGATCCAGTCATTGAAGGCGAGCAGTGATTCCGTCATTGGCCGTGCCCCTGTGTTGTTTTATCGAACCGCCTCAGTATAGGGGCGGACCGGAAGAGAGTCTGCCGCATCCGCCCATGTGCCAGGATGACTCACTCATCAGGTCCAACACATAATCCCAACACTCTGTTTTTAAAGATTTTTCGAATCTGGCACGGTGACTGCAAACCTCTGGGTGACGTCAGCGAAGACGTGAACTTTGAAACGCGAAAGAGGAGTAACTCCGATGAGCATGATTGCAAAGCTTCGCTATATGCTGCTGTCCCTGCTGGTTGCCCTGGCCTTCGGCTTTACGGGTGTTGCCCAGGCTGAAACCTCTAACGTTCCGACCGATACCAACGCGCCGGAAACCGTCGAGTGGGATGAAGATGACGGTGATGACGACGATTGGGATTGGGACGAAGAAGAGGAAGAAGAGTGGGGTGACGAAGACTGGGAAGACGACTATGACGACGGTGATGACGGTTGGTAAGACCGCACCGTTGAGCACAGGGACGTGAGTCATCCGAAGCCACCGCCATGCGGTGGCTTTTTTCATTGCGAACGCAAAAAGGCGCGGTCCGGGGCCGCGCCTTTCCTGACTGCATTCAGCTTTAGCAGCCGGCGATCAGGCGTCGCCGGTGCCGAGAACCGGCCTCTTCTGCTGCTGACCGAATGCCAGCATCCGATTCAGTGACACCAGCGCCTTCTCCGCGACTGCCGGGTCCACATGGATTTCCTGATCACCGGTTTCCAGCACGTGGGCCAGGTTGCGCAGGCCGTTCATCGCCATCCACGGGCAATGCGCACAACTGGTGCAGGTGGCGCTGCGTCCGGCGGTGGGGGCCTCGAGCAGGGTCTTGCCCGGCGCCAGTTCGTGCATCTTGTGGAATATGCCCTTGTCGGTGGCAACGATAAAGGTGTCGGCATCCAGCGTCTGAACCGCCTTCAGCAGCTGCGAGGTGGAACCAACAACATCCGCCTGATCCACGACGGCGGCCGGCGATTCCGGATGCACCAGCACCCTGGCCTGCGGGTACTCCTCGCGCAGGCGCTCCAGTTCGACGCCCTTGAACTCTTCATGAACGATGCAGGAACCGTCCCAGAGAACCATGTCCGCACCTGTTTCGCGACGTATGTAATCGCCCAGGTACTTGTCCGGCCCCCAGAGGATCTTTTCACCCTGATCATGAAGATGCCGCACCACATCCACCGCGATGCTCGAGGTCACCACCCAGTCCGCTCGCGCCTTAACCGCGGCGCTGGTGTTGGCGTAGACCACAACAACCCGATCAGGATGCTGATCGCAGAAGTCGCTGAATTCATCCGCCGGGCAGCCGATATCCAGCGAGCAGGTGGCCTCAAGCGTCGGCATAAGTACGCGCTTCTCGGGGCTCAGGATCTTCGCCGTTTCGCCCATGAAGCGCACCCCGGCCACCACCACGGTGCTGGCCGGATGCTCATAGCCGAATCGGGCCATTTCCAGTGAATCGGAGACGCAGCCACCGGTTTCATCCGCCAGGATCTGCAGATCCCCATCCGTGTAGTAATGCGCCACCAGCACCGCATCCCGGGCCTTGAGCTGCTCGCGGATCCGGGCCATCAATTCCTCTCGCTCCGCGGGCGAGGGCACATCGGCCGCCTGAAACGGCTGCTCCCGGAAGTAGCGAATCGGCGTATCAGTGACGCTCTCGGGCTTGCTCATTACCTCTATCCTCCGACGGTTTGGATGACCGCCGCTGCCATGTCGACAAACCGGACCTGACCGGCTTGCACTCAAGGAAACGCTGATGGACCGCATTTTTCCCTTTTGCTGCGTTACGCTGCCTGACCGCAGAGTGACTGCGGCGCTGCGCTGCATGCCTTGCCTCGGGGAAATCCGGACTCCAGCGCAGACGCTGGAATAGATCAGCGTTTCCTTGACTCATGTAGATGCCGCCGCCGGGTCGAATTTACAAGCCCGGCGCCGGATTACCGCTTTACTGTCGCGTCTGCCAGGCGAAACCCTTTTCCGTCACCGCGGCCTGCAGATCCCGTATCACGCTCTCCACCTGCGCACAGGGTCCGCGCAGGCCGAGTTCCAATTCGAAATCCGGCGGTGTCCAGCGCGGCAGGCAGGACACCCGCAGGTCCGGATGCCGCTCGGTGAACTGCTCAAGCAGCGGTGTCAGCTGACTCTCGCGGGCACCAAGCACGACGATCGTGCGCTCCATGCGCTGGCCTACGGCGTGCAGCGGGGCGTAACAGTGATCCAGCACCCAGGCGATCATCGGCCAGGCCATGTTGGGGAAGCCGGGCACGAAATGATGTCGCCCCAGTGTAAAACCGGGCACCCGGTTGACCGGATTCGGGATCAGTTCGGCGCCGGCCGGAAACTCCACCATGCGAAGCCGCTGGGGCGCGCCCTCGGAACCAAACTGTGCTTCCAGTTCACGCAGCCCCTCGGGATGAATCTCCAGTTCCAGACCCGCAGCCGCGGCAGCGCACTGACGCGTGCGATCGTCCGGCGTGCCGCCGATGCCACCGCAACTGAACACCACATCGCTACCGGCCATGGTCTCGCGCAATGCCGCCGTGATTCGAGCCGGATCATCGCCTTCCATTCGCGCCCAGGCCAGCTCCAGGCCCCGTTCGTCGAGCATGCGGATGACTTCGGCGAGATGCCGGTCCCGGCGTTTTCCCGAGAGCAGTTCGTCACCGATGATGATCAGACCGAAACCGGTGGGAATATCAGAGCCGAGCATCAAGCCCCCTTTCAAGTGTTTTGGGTAACGGCCGAAATCAGGCCATCAAAAGGCCCGGGAGTTCCGTCAGACTGCGAACCCGCTGGTGTGGCACCGACGGCAGTTCCTCCGGCCACGGCGCATCGTCGCGGTTCATCCAGACCGCGCGAAGGCCGAAGCGGGCGGCGCCGGTCACATCGGTGAGTGGATCGTCGCCGATGTGGACCACCTGTGCCGGATCGACACCGATGCGATCACAGGCCAGCGCAAACATGGCCGGATCCGGTTTCGCAGCGCCGGCCTCGGCCGGTGAAATGGTGTGCTGGAAATAATCGCCCAGACCAATCCGCTGGATATCCGCATTGCCGTTGCTCAGTGCGAGCAACGGCCAACGCAGCGCCAACTGCTCCAGTACCGGCCGCGTCTCGGGAAACACTCGAACGCGGTTACGGGCATTCAGAAACACGCGGAACGCTGGCAGCGCCAACTCATCCGACTCGCCGCTGATGCGCGCGGCCCGCCGTAAGGTCTCAATGCGCAGCACCGTCAGGTCATGGGCAATCGCCGGGCGCTCGCCGGCCACCTGCTGACGAAGCTCGGCCATGGCGTCGATATCGAACCGCGCCGCCACCGACGGATGGTAGCGTTCCAGGTAATCGTGCAGTGCCTGCTCGGCCCGACGGATGACCTGGCCCAGTTCCCACAATGTGTCATCCAGGTCGAAACTCAGTGCAGCTATCCGTGTCATCCGCTGTCGCGCTCCAGTTGTCGCCAAAGGCAGGGGCCATCCACCGCCTTGTCCAGCCGCTGCAGCCAGACCTCATGCGCCTCCTGTTCCGCCGTGTTCGGCCGGATTACATTCAGAGGCGGACGCTGATCGGGGATCCGTCGCGGTGCCGTGCGTCGCCCGCTGCCGGTTGCATCAGGGTCGTTGTGATCGAGTGACAACGCGGCCTGACCACCAGTCATTGCCAGATAGACGTCGCAGAGGATCTCCGCGTCCAGCAGCGCACCATGATACTCGCGGCTGGAATTGTCGATCTGGTAACGCCGGCACAGGGCATCCAGGCTGTTGCGCTGGCCTGGATGCATGCTGCGGGCCATGACCAGCGTGTCGATCACGCCGCAAAGATCGCTGGTCCGGTGCTCGCAGTCCGCCAGCAGTCCGAACTCGTGATCCAGAAAGCCAACGTCGAACGGCGCATTGTGNATCACCAGTTCGCCATCGCGCAGGAAGGCGATCAGGTCCTCAGCGATATCGGCAAAGCGCGGCTTGTCCCGCAGGAACTCGTCGGTGATCCCGTGCACCTCCACCGCGCCCTGGTCCACCTCGCGGTCAGGCTGAATGTATTGATGAAAGGTTCGACCGGTCCGCCGGCGTTGCACCAGCTCGACGGCACCAATCTCGATAATCCGATGCCCCTGAGACGTCTCCAGGCCCGTGGTCTCGGTGTCGAGCACGATCTGACGCATCAATTCATCTCCGCATTTGCTGCCAGCATTTCATCCAGTCCACGATTGGCCAGCATGTCCGCCCGCTCATTGCCGGGATGGCCGGTATGTCCGCGCACCCAATGCCATTCCACCTGATGCTGTTCCACCAGTTCATCGAGTCGCTGCCAAAGATCCTGATTCCTGACCGGCTTCCTGGCCGCGGTTCTCCAGTTTCGCGCCTTCCAGCCCTCCAGCCATTCGGTCATGCCCTTGCGGACATACTGGGAATCCGTGGTGATCACTACCTGACAGGGTCGCTTCAGCGCCTCCAGCGCGCGGATTGCCGCCATCAGTTCCATGCGATTATTCGTGGTTTCGGGCTCACCGCCACAAAGCTCTTTCTCCACCTCACCGAATCGCAGCAAGGCACCCCAGCCTCCCGGTCCGGGGTTGCCACGACAGGCACCATCGCTGAAAACCTCCACCCGCTGCATGCACACTCCCTGTTCAGTCGCCGTTCTGCTGCTCTCGCCGTTGCGCCGCGCAGTCACCGGGCCGCTCGCAGGCGGCGGTCGCACCGTCCCGACGCGCCAGTCCGGTTGGCGCCGGGCGCAGCAACGGCATCGGCAGGAGCCGCCCACGCGGGGGCAGGCGGCGCCGCACCCTTTTCCGCGCCAGTATGATACGCACTCCACCGAATCCCGGCAGGCGTTTCTGGCAAAACTGCTCAAGTCGCGAGGTGATGCGCCCGGGCAGCTGCAGGCGGGACGGTGCAGCAAAGGCTGTGGCACGCACACAGACCGGCTCCAGCTCCAACAGGCGACACCAGTCGCGCAGGCGATGGCCACCGTAATAGTGGCCACTCCAGGGTGCATCCCTGCGCCAGCAGCCAAGCAACGCCCGGTTCATGCCAAGCAGGCTCAGCGGATTGAAGGTGACGATCAGCAGATGACCCTCCGGTGCCAGTACGCGCACGGCCTCGCGCAGAACGGCGTGGGGGGTTTCGGCAAACTCCAGGGCGTGCAGCAGCAGGACGGTGTGCATGCTGGCATCGACCAGGGGCAGGGCTTCGGTCCGGCCCCGGATCTGTATCTCCGGCGAGCCGTCTGCCGCCAGCAGCCAGCGCGCCGCATGGCCGGTTTCCGAATCCAGCAGGCCGCCGGCATGACTGCCGATCTGCAGCATGCGGACATTGGCACACCGCTGTAAAAGCGGCTCAAGAATGGCACGTTCGCAGGCCGCGACCCGCAAACCAGCCGGCGTCTCATACCAGCTCCGTAATGCCCGGTCGGTTTCTGCCGCTTCGCCCATGCCAATCGCCCTCCCGGCCTCACCGCAGCCGAAATATGTTGCGTTGCATCATGTTAGCGTTACACTTTACCGATACCGAGTGACGGGCTTTCCCGACAGGTGGCATCACGGTCCGGTGAGGGGTAGCATACGCCAGCATGATCAACGTGTTAGCTATTCCAGCCTTATCCGATAACTATATCTGGTTGCTGCACCGGGAGCAGCAGCAGGATTGCGTCGTGGTCGACCCGGGTGAAGCCGATCCGGTGATGCAGCACCTCGAACAACACAGCCTTACCCTGCGCGCAATCCTGCTGACACATCATCATGGCGATCATATCGGTGGCGTGGAAGCCTTGCTCGCGGGCCGGGATCTTCCGGTCTACGGCCCGGCCCGGGAACACATCGGCGCCCGCACCCATCCGCTCGACCGCGGGGATCAGGTCGAGATCCCGGAACTCGATCTGGTCCTGGATGTGCTGCATGTGCCCGGGCACACCGCAGGCCACATCGCCTATGCGGGCGGCGGCATGCTGTTCGCCGGCGACACGCTGTTCGCGGGGGGTTGTGGTCGCCTGTTCGAGGGCACGCCGGAACAGATGCTGCACTCCCTGGATCGACTGGCTTGTCTACCGGAAGACACGGCGGTTTATTGCGGACACGAGTACACCGAGGCCAACCTCCGTTTCGCCAAGCGTGTCGACCCGCACAATAGGGCATTGGCCGAGCGACTGCGGCAGGTCATCCAGCAGCGACAGAATGGCCACTGTACCCTGCCATCCCGAATCGGTCTGGAACGGCAGACCAACCCGTTTCTGCGCGCCGACAACCCACAGGTTCGACAGGCGACCGAGGCCCTGGTCGGACATGCGCTGCCGACGCGACTCGACGTGTTCACCGCCGTGCGTGCCCTGAAGGATGCCGCCTGAAGCGAACGCGAAAGTCTGACCTCGCGACACGGGGTCCACGATGAGCACGCACCCTAGGGAGACACTGATTTATTCGCACGCCTGCGTTGGAGGCCGCATTTTTTCCGAGTCAAGGCGCGCTGCGCAGCGCCGCAGTTATTCTGCGGTCAAACAGCGCAACGCAGCAGTCGGGAAAAATGCGCCCCAACCCGAAGGGCCCGGCCGGTTTTGGCCCCTGGCGGCGTTGCGCCACCGGCCCGGTAGCTCGGGCTACCGAACCGGCACCGCGCCTTGCC
>SL_7KL_010_BRINEDRAFT_10001456_pt1 | contig 11325 bp, 7 predicted proteins | sample SodLak_010_BRINE_FD_10663 | JGI IMG/M metagenome (IMG submission 10663)
CCTGCCCAGAGCAGTCTCCAGCCATCACCTGCCGGGCGCCAGCCCGCCACCGGCTCATTACGCCAGAGCAGCAGCAGCCAGAACAGCGGCATCGCCAGCACCATGCGCATCAACATGAAGGCGGCCGGTTCCACGCCATGGGGATAGGCCAGCTTGGCGAACACACCCTTGCTGGAAAACGCCACCACACCCAACAGGGTCAGCACCAGTCCAGTCCGCCAGCCCGGTGCGTCCCCGGCCAGCCGCGTGGTCACTGGTCGCGGCCGGCCAGCTCACGCGCGGCCCGGATGTAATCCTCCAGTCCCATCAACTGGTTAAAGGTACCAAAATCCACATAGGCCGTTTCCCCGGTCAGCCGCCCGTGTTGCTGGATCTCCCGCAGACCTTCGGCCATGGCCCGGGTCGCCGCCAGCAGACTGCTGATGGGGAAGATGGCCAGACGGAACCCCATGGCCTGCAACTCCTCCGCCGAGTGATAGGGGGTCTTGCCCGCCTCCACCACATTGGCCAGCAACCACTCGCCCCGGAACGCATCACACACCACCTGCAGCTCGGCATCACTCTGCGGCGCCTCGACGAACAGCATGTCGGCGCCCGCCGCCAGATACTGTTCACCTCGCCGCAGCGCCTCGTCCAGGCCATCGGTGGCACGTGCGTCGGTGCGGGCGATGATCACCATGTCGGGATCGGAACAGGCCGCACGGGCCGCCCGGATCCGTCGCACCATCTCGCCGGCGGGCACGACCTGCTTGTCTTCCATGTGACCGCAGCGCTTGGGCGAAACCTGGTCTTCCAGCTGGATCGCCCCCACCCCGGCGCGCTGGTACAGCCGCATGGTGCGCTGCACATTCAGCAGATCACCGAAGCCGGTGTCGGCATCGGCGATCACCGGCACCTGCACGGCCTGGGACAATCGCGAGGCGTGATCGGCCATCTCGGTTGCCGTCACCAGGCCAAGATCGGGAACGCCCAGCAGGCTCGCCGCGGTGCCGAAACCGGTCATGTACACGGATTCGAACCCGGCCCGCTCGGTGAGCCGCGCACTCCAGGCATCGAATACCCCGGGCGCCACCAGAATGCGCTCCTCGGCAAGCCGGTGGCGTAACCGGGACGCGGGCGAGACGAACCGCTGTTCGCTCATGAGGCGAGCAGTTCCCGCGTTTCCGCGAGACTCAGCACATCCGCGTATTTGATGCCCAGGTCCCGCAGATTCGCCGCATGCGCCGCCGGATCGCGATCACCGACCGCCTCCATTGGCACCACCACACGGTAGTTGTGCTGCAGGGCATCCACTGCAGTCGCACGCACGCAGCCGCTGGTGGTAAGCCCCGTGACCACGACTCCGTCCACCTCCAGCGCCTGCAGGCGCTGGTGCAGATCGGTGCCGAAAAAGCCGCTGGCCGCGTGTTTGACGATTACCGTCTCGCCGTCCTGCGGTTGCAGGCGCGAGTCGATATCCTCCAGCCCGGACCCCGCCGCCAGCTCGTTCAGTACCGGCAGCTTCTCGCGGAATACCGAGGACTGCTCGGGGCTGTCATAGGCGACCGTGGTGTACACCACGGGCCAGCCACGATCCCGGAACAGGTCCAGGAGCTCGCGGTTGGCGGCCACCACATCGTCAGCCTCGGAGGCCAGGGGACTGCGTGCCGGATCGGTAAATCCGACACTGAGGTCCACCAGTACCAGCGCGTAGCGGCGAGCCCGTTTCAGACGTTTGCTGTCCAGCGCCATGACCGCCCCTAGTGTTCCCACTCAGGCGTGACCGGCGGTTCCAGCCCGGTCTCGGCCATGCAGCGCGCCTTCAACTCCTCCAGCGTGCCGCCGCGGTTGAAGATGCCGATCTCACCGCGGTTCTGGCGCATCTCCTGACGCAGGGCCTCGGTGGCCTCCTGGTCGACGTCGGCGGCCGGGGAAATGACCACGCCGAAACGACGGGCACCCTCCGGTGACACCAGCTTGCGCCGCACGTCACGCACCACAGCCTCGATGTCGCGCTCCAGCGGATCGCCGCAGCCACCGCCACCCCAGGTGTCGAACAGCAGCAGGTCACCCTTCTCAACCTGTACCCGGTCACACTTGGACGGCAGCACGCGGCGTTCGCCGTTAGCCTTGATCAATTCCTTGTGACCGCGCTGCCCGGGTTCACCGCCGTTGACGCCCCAGGGGTACGTCAGCCAGCGATCGTCGTGGATCGAGATCTGGCCATTGGCCAGCAATCTGTAACCCACCCGCAGGCCGTTGCCCCCGCGGTGATTGCCGGCGCCGCCGGAGTCGATGATGGTCTCGTAGGTCTCGATCCGCAGCGGGAAATAGGCCTCGACGAACTCGTTGGGCACGTTGGTGAAGCCCGGCCACAGCGAATGACCGTCCATGCCGTCGCCCAGCGGGCGACCGGGCACACCACCGAAGCCGATCTGGAACAGCTGGAACCATTCGCCATCGTCGTCGTAACCCGAGTACATCAGGTGCGGCGAGTCGGAGAAGCCGGCGCCACTCATGGCGTCCGGCGAGCCCTGGCCCAGCAGACCGCTCATGACATCGAAGATCCGACCCAGCAGGTGGGTTCGGCAGGACAACGGGGCCGGGAACTTCGGCTTCAGGATCGAACCTTCGGGAATACGCACGTCCACCAGATCGTAGAAGCCGTCGTTGAACAGGATCGACGGATCAAACAGATTGATGGTGAAGGCGCCGAAGAACATCTTGAACATCTCCTCATTGAGGTAGAAGTTCACCGACGACGGTGCCTGCGGATCGGTACCCGTGAAGTCGAAAATCGCCTTGTCGCCCTCGCGCCACAGCGTGCAGCGAATGGTGTACGGACCCAGACCGGCGCCGTCGTCACAGATGTAATCCTCGAAAGACTGCTTGGTCTCGGGCACCACGTTGCGGATGATCTCCCGCATCGCGATGTAGTTGCGGTCCAGCATCTCGCCCAGGGCTGCGGCGAACACGTCGTCACCGAACCGTTCCGCCAGTTCCTGGCAGCGGCGACCGGCGGTCTTGCAGGCCGCGACGATGGCGTTGAAGTCGGACCGGTTCCAGTGCGGCATGCGCACGTTGTGCAGGATCAGGTCCAGCACTTCCTGGTTCATCTTGCCGTTACGGTAGATCTTCATCGGCGGAATGCGGATGCCTTCCTCGAAGATCGTGCGCGCATCGGTGGGCAGACTGCCCGGCACCTTGCCGCCCACATCTGACATGTGACCGAACATGGCCGACCAGTTGATGATCCGACCGTCCTTGAAGATCGGCACCAGGATCAACCAGTCCGGCAGATGGCTCACCGCGCCGGCGCACATGTACGGATCATTGGTGAGGAAGATGTCGCCCTCTTCCACTGTGCCGTCATAGGCCTCCAGGAAGCCGTAGATGAAAGAGCCGAACTGGCCCACCACCATCTTGCCTTCATGGTTGGCGATCATCGGAAAGGCATCGCCCTGCTCCCGGATCCCGGGCGACATGGCCGTGCGCATCAGCACCGCGTCCATCTCGTTGCGGGCATTGGACATGGCGTTCTCGATGATATCGAGAGTGACCGTGTCCACCTCGATCTTCTTGAACGGTTCACTATTCGGCTGAATCAAAGTCGCAGGCATGATGCTTACTCCTCACCCTGGCCCTTGCGGGGCTCAATCAGTAGGTTGCCCACCTTGTCCACGGTGGCCTGGTAACCGGGGAAGACCACGGTCGTGGAGTCCATTTCCATGACAATCGCCGGACCCACGAGACAGTGCCCGGGATAGAGCTTCTCGCGCTGGTACAGCGTCGCATCGTGCATCTCGCCCTCGTAATAGATCGGGCTGGTATCCATTGCGGCTTCTTCGACACTGCCCTGGGCGCTGGCGTAATCACGCTCGGCAATGTTCGGCCGTGGCGCCCGGGCCACGGCGCGCAGGTTCACCAGTTCATGCTCCTCGCTGAGGTTGAAGCTGAACAGCTTCTCATGCTCGGCATCGAAGGCCTCCTTGAGCACATCGAGACCACGTTGCTTCATGTCTTCGGGAGCCAGGTCCAGCGTCAGCAGCAGCGCCTGACCCTGATAGCGCACATCCGCCTGCCAGGTGATGGTCTGCTGATCCTCGGCGATGTCCTGACGTGCCAGCGAACCCTGCACGGTCCTGGTCAGTTCCTCGAGAATGCGGGTGACACCGTCGTTGGTCAGGGATTTGAAGCCCTTGACAAGCGAGCGGGCGGCCTCGTCCTTGACCCGGGTCGTGGCGTCGCCGTAAGCGCACAAAACGCCGGGCCCCGGCGGCACGATTACCGGCCAGGCGTTCATCAGCATGCCCAGGGCGTTGGCGTGCAGCGGACCGGCACCACCGAAGCCGCAGAGGGCGAAATCGCGCGGGTCGTAGCCCTGCTCCACCGAAATCAGGCGCAGGGCGCCGAACATGTGCTCGTTGGCAATGCGGGTGATGCCCTCGGCGGCCTCATAGATCGAGATGCCCATGACATCCGCCACCTGTTGCACCGCCTTTTCCGCCAGATCCTTGCGGATTTCCATGTCGCCACCCAGTTTCTGTCCGGCCGGCAGGTAACCCAGCACCACGTTGGCGTCGGTCACGGTCGGCTCTTCGCCGCCCTTGTTGTAAGTGGCCGGGCCCGGGTCGGCGCCGGCACTGGCCGGGCCCACGCGCAGGGCCTTGGTCAGTTCCGGTGAGAAGGCGATGGAACCGCCACCGGCACCGACCGTGCGCACGTCCACGGACGGTGCCCGAACGGCGACATCGCCGACGCGGGTCTCGCGGCGCAGACGCGCGCTGCTGTTCTCGATCAGCGCGACGTCGGTGGAGGTGCCACCGACATCAAAGGTCAGGACGTTGTCGAAACCGCCTCGGCTGCAGAACCAGATGGCGCCGGCAACACCACCCGCCGGACCGGACAGCAGGAGGTTGACCGGTGCGTCAGCGGCAGAGTCGCTGGTGGCCAGGCCGCCATCGGAACGCAGGATCGACAGCTGCACGTCATCGGCCAGACGCGCCTTCAGTTCCTTCTCCAGGTGCTTCAGGTAGCTGGCCACCCTGGGACGCACATAGCTGTTTACCACCGTGGTCTCGGTGCGCTCGTATTCCTGCATCTCCGGCACAACGTCAGAGGACAGCGACACCGGAATGCCGGGCAGCACCTCGGCCGCGATGGCGGCCACCTTCTGCTCGTTGTCGCCGTTGCTGTAGGCATTAATCAGGCAGACCGTCAGCGCTTCGATGTCGGCATCGCGCAGCACTTCCAGCTCACTGCGCAGGGCTGCCTCATCCAGCTCCCTGACCAACTCGCCCTGAGCACTCATGCGCTCGTCGGCCTCGATGGTGAGTTCCAGCGGCGCCAGCAGTTCGCGCTTGTCGAAAATGATCCAGCCACCGATACCCCCCGGCACGAAGGAGCGGGCGATATGCAGCACCTGGCGATAGCCCCTGGTGGTCACCAACCCGACTTTCGCTCCAGTGCGGGTCAGGATGGTGTTGGTCGCCACCGTGGTGCCATGCATCACATAGCGGATCTGCTTCGGGTCCACGCCCGAGGTCCTGCAGATTTTCTCGATGCCGTTGAGCACACCCTGGGAGGAATCCTGGGGCGTTGACGGCACCTTGGCGGTAAAGGTCTCGCCGGTATCGTCATTAATGAGCAGTAAGTCGGTGAAAGTGCCACCGACATCAACCCCCAATCGAAAAGTCATAGCGCGTCTCCAGTACGGCCGTCCATCATTGGTTTCGGGCGCAAAAACCCAGAGGTGTGCCGGACCCCCGGTTCAGAGCCAGGGCTCATCCCGGGGTCAAGCGAATCAAGGTTCAGTGAATCGTATTGCCAAGGAACCGTTGACCGATGCACACGCAGGCATGCGAATCGGTCAACACTCCAGCGCCAATTGATATGCGGGGGCGCAAACCGCGCCCCCGCATTTCATGCCAAAAGGCCTGAATGCTCCTTTAGCGGCGACCAGCCCGCTGCAGGGCGCCACGGGAAACATCATCAGCCGAGAGATCGCCACCCAGGACCCAATCCGGATGGGACTGGAAGATCGTGGCATGACGTGCCTTGAAGTCCACGGTCTGCCCCCAGGCGGAGATCAGCCCCCAGCCGCCGTCTGCGGTCTGGTACGGACGTAGCGCGAAGTTCAGCCACTTCCAGAAGTCACCGCCCTGGTCATAGGTTTCCGAGAAGTAGAACCGCGGGTACTCGGTTTCCATGTACATGACCTTGCGGCTGTACGGATGCTCGGAGGGCGGAGTCGCCTCGATCACCCAGACCTTGCGCGGCTCCCACTGGTCCACCGGGTTCCAGTGGGGAGCGTTGGCCAGATCCACACGGGGATGCTGGGCGTTTGGACTACCAGCGCTTTCATCCCAGGTGGGTTCCTTGCTGTGGGCCACCGCCAACACCCAACGCTGGCCGATGACCTTGTAGTCTTCGAACCAGGTGGGATGGGCGTTGAAGATCTCGATGTCCGACTGCAACTGGTCGGTACCACCGATGGGATCCATCCAGGCACCGCCGGACAGGGTCCGAACGCGGCGTACGGCCGGTATGTAGGCCCAGGTGTCATCCAGGCGTCCATCGTTATGCCGGATCGTCAGCGTGCCGAGGCCGGAGATATCCCGCGGGAAGGTGGCGAAGAGCAACGTCCGATGATGCGGTGCATCCATGCCACAGCTTTGCGGTGGGTCAACCCTGCCGGTTTCAAAGAAGCGCTGGAACCTCCAGTACTGCGTCCGCTCCAGACCACCGTCCTCGTCGATCAGGAGGAAGGCGAAACGGCGGTAATCCTGGGCACCACCCGTGGGCTGACCGAAGTGATGGTTCCAGATCAGCTTCCAGCCGGCATCGGGATCGTCCTCACTGACCTCCGGGAACGGCAGACCCGTGCAGTAGTTCTCGATCATGCCAGTGTCACGGTTGAAGCTGACGGTACCAGCGTGCTGCTCGGTCAGTCGGTCGTAGTTGGGATCCCGCGGCAACTCCTCGGAATGCTTGAGCTCGATGCGCAGGCCGTACTCCCGGATCTGCCACTCGAGACGCTCGGGCAGCATGCTCTGGATGGTCTTGCCTTCGAAGGTGCGGTCCAGCATCTCGTCGATGTTGCCCGCGTGAATCATGGTGCCTTCGCTCACTTCCTCGGCGACCGCAAGCGATGATGCGGTACCCAGGGCAAAAGCGAGCAGCCCGCCCATAAACGTTTTCTGTAAGTTCAACATCTGTCTCGTCCTCCGGCTCAGAAGTTGTAGGTGAAGCGCGCGTACAGCTGGTTGTTACGATCGAAATAGCCGATGGTCCTGGTGTCCGTGGTTTCATCTTCGGCTCGTTTGCTTCGATTACCCAGCGGGAAGAAAAGATCCGCTTCCAACAGCACCCGCCAGTTATCGCCATAGGCAAACTCGACACTGGGAATCACGAAGAAGGATCCGCCACCAGTCACATCCGACCCCACGGCCAACTGGGGGTTGATGCGGTCGTTGTTGTAGTTCAGTCCCAGAATACCGGTGACGAACGTCGACCAACGCTGCTGCCGGGCCTCGTAGCCCACCAGTTCCACCAGGTTGTCGGAACGGCTGTAGCCAGGCAGCCAGGTGTTGAACACCTGAATGGAAGCAAACGACGGCCGGCTGGTCCGCAGGAAGGTGCCGGTGAGGTCCACGATCTTGTCCATGCGCAGCATGATGGAGACCGTATCCTCCTCCTTGATGCCCGCCGAACCGCGTCCCTGGAAATCGAAGGCATCGGTTCGGGTACTGCTGAAGTTATAGGGCTTGTCGAAGGTATAGGCTATTTCTGTGGAGAAGACCGCATCCGCCCAGGCTGCATAGCCGCTCGCGGTTGCACCAACGGTATCGACGATCGGGAAGATGAATGAGCCATTACCTGGTCCGAAGTCCCCTTCCCGTCCTTTAAAGGGATTCAAGGCCTGATGAAAGACCGGGTCAGGATTGTGATGTCTGAGATACATCAAGGAGTAATCGATACCGCCCGGCGTCAACGCAGACCAGCGAATGCCGTAGGTCTGCTCATCGTGCCGTCCCTCTGGGTGATCAAAGTCATATGGAAACGGAACGAGGAAGTCCGTGCCCTTGTTCGGCTGCAGGGCCCAGCGACTGCCGACCAGATCGAAGGTGTTGCCAATGTCCTCCTTACGGTCGAAGCCCGGGCGGAAGAACATCTGGAGGTTGCCATCGACCTCAGGGACATCGATGTCGAACGTGGCCATGATCAAGGGCTTGCGCAGTTCCTCGTTCTCCGCCTCCAGGAACGAGCGCCAGGAGAAATCGAAACCGTGGATCAGGTCATTGGCCTGAAAGAAGTCGGTCTCGCCCCAGGCCAGCTGCTGCTTGCCGACACGGGTGGAGATACGGTTGGTTAGCGGCAGGTCAAAGTAGGCCTCGCGGATCTCCGCGTTGTTGTAGAAGTCGTCGATATCATCGGAGTCGCTTGAGTAGGCGCCTCCGCCTGTGCGTTCCAGTCGACGTAGATAGCTCGTCCGGTATTCCCGATCACCACGAGAAATAACGGTAAAGCTGATGTCATCAAAAATGAAACGAGTGTCCAGTCGCAGGGTACTGCGCGCCATTGAGAGGCGATACGCGTCATTGGTATCGGTTTCGCGCGGATTCTGCAGGTTCATCGAGAACCCCTGGCGCACGTAGCCTTCCACTTCCACTTCGAACGCGGAGGCCGTGGCTGGCAGCCCTGCCAGGGCAACTGTCAGTGGGGCCGCAACTCCCAACGCTGTCAAGCGTGTTTGCGCTGTCGTTTTCATAACCTCGTTCCTCGCATTTTCGCCATTACCTGAGGGGTTTTTAATTCCCGGTTGATCCGGGTTTTCTACATCACTGGTTTCCCGCGAAGGCCGGGGTACCAGCAGAACGTTCCGCAGAGCCGCTCTGCAGAACGAATTTCGGCCGGAAGATGTAAACGAGCGACGGCATCACGAAGATCGCGGTCACCGCGGAAACAAAAAGCCACAGCGCCAGCAGCATCCCCATCTCCGCCTGGAACTTCAGCGAGGAGAAGGACCACAGCAGCACTGCGACAATCAGGGTGGTGGCAGTAATCATCACCCCCTTTCCGGCCGTGTGAACCGAGCGCTTGATCGCATCCAGCAGATCATTGCCCCGGCCCAGCTCTTCCTTGATCCTGTCCACCACATACAGCGCGTAGTCGACCCCCAGGCCAATGCCCAGGGCCGCCACCGGCACCGTGTTGATGTTCATGCCGATGTCCCGCCATGCCATGAAGCTGAAGGTCAGCGTATTGGCCAGCACCACCGGCACCATGAAGAAGAGTCCCGCCATCGAGGAGCGGTAAACCACCGTGCAGAGAATCACCAGCACCAGCAGCGCCAGGGCGATGGACTGGATCTGGCCGGCGAGGATCACCTCGTTGACCGCCGCCAGAACGCCCACCACACCGCCGGCCAGGCGGTACTCCACGGTCTCGATCGGGTTGGTGTCGAGGAACTCGTTGATGCGGGACACCGCCGTGCGGATCGTGTCGCCCTGGCGGTCGCGGAAGAACAGCGTGACCGCACCATTTTTATAGTCACCATCCACGAAACGCTCCATGTCCCCCGGGGCCGCATCGGCCTGGTACAGGTACATGAGCTCGCCGTTCATCATGGCCGATTCACCGAGTTCGTAGTAGCGCGGATTACCTTCGAACAGGCTGCGCTTGACGATCGGTACCAGGTCGGTGATCGCCATGGACGCACCCACCTGGGGCTGCACTTCCATGAAGCGCTGGAAGTCCTGCATGTGCTCAAGAACCTCCGGCTCCTTCAGCGCGTCCTCCTCACCGGAGACCACCACGAACATGCGGTCCGATCCGGGGAAGGTCTCGTTGATGCGGGCCGCGTTCAGGTTGTACTCGGAATCCGGCCAGAGAATTGGCGAGCCGGGGTTGGCGTCGCCGATCTGCAGATTGGTGGCGTACCAGCCCGAAGCCAGGAAAATCACGCTGATACCGCCCACCAACCAGTAGCGGCCGCGGGTGGTGACCACCCGGTAGGCACCGTCCAGCACCCGGTGGGCCGGGCGATCCAGGTCGATGCCATGTACCCGGGCATGAGGATCACGGCACCAGGACAACAGCACCGGCGTCACGATCAAGGCGCTGACAATGATGGTGGAAAGCCAGACCACACCGATGATCACAAGCTTTTCCAGCAGCGGGATCGGCGTCAGCGCCACCACCGAGACACAGCCGATATCCGTTGCCAGACCCAGCATCCCGGGCCGGAACAGACCCTTCAGCGTTTTATGGGAGGCCTCGCTGGAATCCTTTGCGCCACTGGCATTCTCATCCTCGAAGCGGGTTATCAACTGCACCGAATGGGAGATCGCCCGGGCGAAAAGCAGCAAGGCCACCACCACCACCAGCGGCTCGAAATGCAGGCCTATCTGCGCCGCCACGCCCAGCGCCCAGAGGGCGCTGATGCCGCCGGCGATCATCGGCAGGAAGGTGCCACGCCAGGTGCGGGTGATCAGCAGCAACAGGGCGAACAGCACCAGGATCACCACCCCGGCGATCAGATAGGTCTCGTCCAGATAATGATCCACCCAGCCATACAGGATCGGATCCCCGACGATGGAGACCTCGAGTCCAGCGTCCCGGGCGGCGTCGGTGATCTCGTGGATCTCGTTGAATATCTTGGTGTAATCCACCAGGTGATCGTAGAAATCCACCGTGATCAGCGCCGATTTCAGGTCCATCGACACGTAGGAGCCATAGACCAGGTTGTTACCCAGGACCTTGTCCCGCAGTTCGACGATGCCCTGATCCGTCTCCGGCAGATCCGGCCACATCAGCGGGCTGGTATCGATGCCGGCGGTAGTGGCCCGCACCTCCTTCATGTGGTTGGAGGCCAGCGAGATGATCTGGAAACTGTTGACGCCGGTCACCCTACGCAGCTCGCGGGTGATACCGCGGATTTGCTCCAGCACCGGACGCTGGAAGATCTCGCCTTCGTCCACGGTGAGCATGATGCTCACCATATTGGAACTGCCGAAGGTCTCCTTGAACTCCTCATGCACCGCCACATAGGCGTGATCCTGGGGCAGCAGGTCTTCGAACACGGTACGCACGTCGATGCGCGAGGCGGACCAGCTCATCAGCGCCGTAATGGCGGCAATGATGAGCACTACCCAGAGGCGCCGCGCGATCAGGAAATCAATGAAGCGGTCAATCACGGGCGCCCTCCTGCCTGTTCGGTGAAGCTCTGCCATTCGGTGCCCCGCAGGCGACCGAAGGTTGCCCCGGAGACATAGACGGCGTCGCCATTGGCGGCCACGGTGGTATGCCATTCACGCAAGTCGGGATCGAGCCGCTCGGCACGCC
>SL_7KL_010_BRINEDRAFT_10001457_pt1 | contig 11316 bp, 13 predicted proteins | sample SodLak_010_BRINE_FD_10663 | JGI IMG/M metagenome (IMG submission 10663)
CGGCAGTTGAAGCACGACTCAGGGGGCAACTATACGACACAAACAGCAACACATGGACCGCAGATTATCGGCGGCTTCGGTTTGTTGCTGTCGCCCCGGAGNACAGACCGTAATTATCGGCCGATCGGTGCCATGAGTTCGTCACCACGCTCGGCGATCGTGATGAACAAAATAGCCCACAGGACAACAACGAGACCAAGAACGACACCAAGGCTGGATCCCTGTTCTACACCCGGATACACGATCGATCCGACACCGATTACGAGCATGAAGAATGCAGCTGCATATGCAGGGAACCGCCAGCCGGTGCCACGGAAGCTCGCATGGATTGAGAGCGCGCCAACTGCCAGCGCAGCAGTAGCCATAAAGAGATAGTGTTCGAAACCAGCGTGTGCATCAGTGAGACTGAGCTGAGAAAGCAGCTGATTCGTTGCAAAGGCGATCGCACCCACTGTCGTGACGGCTGCCATCGCAGCCATTCGTCGATCAAGCGTCTCAACAGACGGCAGTTGTGAACGACCTGCTGGGTGAACGATCGCCATGATAGTAAGCAGTCCGAGGAGAATAATGAACACTGGAGAGAAGCCGGATCCAATGGTGAATACGATACTAAAAAGTCCCCAAATAATGAGTGAGCTATGAAGTGCACCAACGCGTTTTGCGGGCTGGACTGCTTGGGCAACAACACCCAAAAGCAACAGACCAAACACGCTCCCGAGAACAAAATGGTGGAGTTCGTGTGTCGGATAGATATAGCCGCCAAGAATAATACCGGTCCAAAACAGCATTGGCTCGGAGAATGCAGGGACAGAGAGAGCTAAAAACCCAACGCCTGCGAGGGCAAAGACAGGGAGTTTGAGACTCCTGATCGAAAGGTTTGTGAGAGCGGTACGAGTGCTCATCGGTTGGCCTCACTCTTGAACGCAATTGTGCAATCATTTGACGGGCCGAATGGAGTTTTTTGGATACTAACCATGATTCTCAGCCGAACGATGATGGGAGTGTATAAAATACTATATAATTCAGTTAAACTGATATTTTCAAACGGTGATTACCTCACCCAACGTCGGTGCTGTGGCGGTATATCCATCCTCACGGAGTTCGGCCGCGAACCGATCGGTTGAATCGCCATGATTGAGCAGGATTGTCGCCTCCTCGTATGAGGAAAGAAACGATCGAAGTCCATCATGATCAGCGTGTGCGGAGAAATCAAAGAGGTCGACTTGTGCTGAGACCGGATAGATCCCACCGTTGAGTTGACAGCGCCCAGTTTCGAGCAGTTCACGGCCAGGGGTTCCGTCAACCTGATACCCAGTCAATGCAATCCGGTTCTTTGGATGGGTCCGTATTGCTGGAAGATATGTCATGGCAGGGCCACCAGTCAACATGCCAGAGGTAGTTACAATGACCGTGTTATCTCTCGCAATTCGTTTTCGTTGTCCATCACGGCCGGTGACAAATCGGGCATGTCGCTTCGCGCGGGCGAGCGCGTCCGGGTCACGAAGAAACGTCGGATGGTCTCGGACGATCGACAGCACTTCTTGGCCCATTCCATCAACGTAACAGTCGATATCGTGTGCCTCACAGACCATGAGCAGCTCTTGAGTCCGGCCGATCGCAAACGCAGGTACGACAACGGTACCACCCTCCCAAACCGTCGTTTTGACCTGCTCGGCAAACGAACGTTCGACGGCCGATCGGTCCTCATGTGTTACATCAGCGTATGTTGATTCACAGATGACAACATCCGCATCCGGTCTCTCGGTTGTCCCGGAGAGTAATCGAGTATCATCCGTGTGAAAATCACCGGAATATAACAGTGTTGTCTCTCCGTCATCAACAAGCACATGTGCCGAGCCGGGAATATGACCTGCGTTATAAAATGTGATCTCATGGCCCGCTGCGTCAAACGGCTCGTTGTAGCCGTGTCGCCGATCGACTTCCGTCATCCGCGCGGCGTGGGCATCAGTAAACGGGCAGGCCATTGTCCCGCCGTGGAGTTTGAGCGTATCACGCGCAAGCACCTGTGCAAGGCGGGCGGTCGGTGGTGTCCAGTGAATCTCGGGGCGATCGGCCCCTGAAAGCAACGACGGGAGCGCACCAACATGATCAAGATGACCGTGTGAGACAACAATAGCATCCGGAGAGACGTTTCCAAGAGGATACTGCGGTGGGTTGGCTGTGAGCGAGCCGTAATCCAAAAGCAGCCGATCGTTGACGAGGATTGCGCTCCTGCCAACCTCGCCTGCCGCGCCTAAAAACTGCAGTTTCATACGGAGAGTAGTAACTCAAACTGTTTTCATGCGTCGGTTACAGGAGGCGATCGAAGGGGCCGAAATGAGTAGAACTAGCGGTTGAGTTCGGGTTCATCAGAGAGATGGTGAATCGTAAACTGCTGGTAGCCGCCATACGCAATGTCCAATGCACCCATCCACCAGTTCCAGCGTTCTGTGAGGCTGTGTTCTTCAGGTGCATCTGAGAGATGCGTAATGAGTTCATCGACGGTCAGTGCATGGCCACGGTCGCGTTCATCCAGTCCGGAGTCAACAAGGTCACGAGCCTGTCGACAGAGGACGCGACGCTCCTTGGCGGTGCTCTCAAACGTCCGTGCAAGCTCTTTGTCGAGTTTGTTGATATCCACATTGGTACTACGTGCCACACATATATGAGTGACACGGCAGTATTTCGCTCACCGTGCCGCAATAAGCAGCCCAACAAACACACCAAACACCGAGAGATAGCCCACAATACCAATGAGGTCACGGTCTGCACCGGTCAGATACATCCCGATCGGAACTGCGACTGACACGAACGCGATGAGTACGCCCGCAATTTTGATTCGGGTGTCCGTTTGTGATCGCGTCGGTTGTTTTGATTGGAGCGTTTCAAGCGCAGATACAACCGCCTCACGCTTCCTCGTTGGGAGTAGAATCACTCCTGGGCCGCTCAAACCTGCTTGCCCACCGGAGATCCAAATTGCAGTCACAGAGCCGATCGACACGGCTTGATACCGTTTCAGTCCACGCAGTGTGAGTGTCTGTGGTCCATCGTGAAACCGCCCCTGTCTGTCGAATGTACGTTTGAACTCCGCGCGGTCAAGGTCAATGTGAGCCGTGCCGCCGCTACCACGAGTGATCGGAATCGTGAGCAGTAACAGAGGAAGGAAGATCGTCATAAAGGGGAGTTGTGTATACCGGGTCATGACGATGAGTAGTATGAGAATCCCTCCCGCAGCAATCATACTTCGGAGAAACTCACGAGCAGAGCCGATCGGCAACACGGTGTACAGCAGCGAGACAATTCCTTTTGTTTGGAACAGCGACGATCGGTCGGATGCACTCGTTCCGTACAATCCAATACCATACACAAGGATGTGCAAAAACAGTGCATAGATGATGACAACAAGGACGGCCAGTTCGACTCCGCCGAGTGCGAGCGGGATGGTCAGCGTGCCAATAAACACAAAAAATCCGATGAATAGCAGTTTGAGACCGTCGTAGATCGAAGCACAAAACAATCGAAACCGTGGAAATGTTGGAACCGTCCACGAGACCGAAGACGGGGTGTTATTGGAGGGCATCAACAGTATCTGTTGTACAGAAATCATATATGTGTATGTGGTCCGATCAAGCACGCGGGGTTTATCAACACAAACCATGACATGTCTGTATGGCCGGACGGAGTTCAGCATGGGATATCTATCGACAGGCAATGCCGGTTATTTTTATCAGTCTTATTGCAGGATTGTTCGCAGGCACCGTATTGGGAAGCGAAACAATGCGTAATGGCATCGAAAGTGTACCCGGAATCCTTGTTCTACTGCCTGCGTTCTTGGCGACACGTGGTGGTGTCTACGGATCGCTCGGTGCACGAATCTCAAGTGGCCTTCATCAAGGAATTATCGAGCCCCGATTTACCTTCGATAAACGGCTCTCAAATGCAGTGATTGCATCATTTATTAACGGGATGGTAGTATCCATATTTATTGCAGTTGTTGCATTCGTTGTTGTTGGGTTGCTCGGAAGAGGCGGAAATCTGATTGAACTTGTCGGAATTATGGCGATTGCAGGGTTTTTATCTGCGATATTAATGCTAACAGTGCTTGTCAGCGTCGTATTCATCGGCTACCGAAAAGGGATTGATCCGGACAACCTCGTCGGTCCGATCGTCACAACACTGGGAGATGTCTTTGGTGTCATCTTCTTGCTCATTGCAATCTACGTTGTGGGGTTGGTTGTATGACAGATATCGACGCTGGAGAGAATCTAACCGGAATGAGTGACTCACTGAGCGAGATTTATGACGATCTTCTCGAGGGTGATGAAGAACCGGAGCCGGAGACGCTCCTAGACCGACTTGACGAAGAGTGGAGTATCCGTCGAATGGTTGTTACAATGGTTCCGCTGCTTGTAGCACTGTCCGTATTGCAGATGGTGTCAGGCTCCGTGCTTGAGTCGTTTGAGGATGTCCTGTTAGAAACACCATCGCTGCTTATTTTAGTCCCCGTTCAGATCGGTACCGCAGGAAACCTTGGCTCAATTATGTGTTCACGGCTCTCAACACAGCTGCATTTAGGAACATTCGAACTATCGATCGACAATCATGATGTTCAATCAAACTCGCTTGCAGTGTTGGGTCTCGGATTCACGGTGTTCACACTGGTTGGTGTTGCTGCATGGGCGATCGGACAAGCACTCGGCGGAACGCTCACGCTCGTGGAGGTGATGACGATATCGCTGATAAGTGGGATGCTCTTATCGGTGTTCGTTGTCGTTGTGAGTCTGCTTGCAGTGTATGGTTCATTCAAATTAGGATACAATCCGGACGATACAACAATCCCTGTTGTAACAAACGTGTGTGATATTACTGGTGTCTTAATTCTGTTCGCCGTTGTCGCAATCGTCCTCTAGACAGATTCAATCGCCTCCGGCGGTGTTTCTGGCTCGATACCCGCAAGCCGCATCGCGTTGCTCGTTACCCCCAAACTCATTCCCATATCACCAACGACGATCGCAACAAGCACAGAAACATAGCCGAACGGTGCACCGATTGCAAGCACCGCCTTCACCGCAAGGCTTGAGCCGATATTCTGTTTGATCACTGACTCTGATTTCGCTGATAACGAGTAGAGGTACGGAAGCTTTGTGAGATCGTCAGCCATGAGGGCGATGTCTGCGGTTTCGATCGCGGCATCCGTACCAGCGGCACCCATTGCAATGCCAACCGTTGCAGTTGCGAGTGCTGGTGCGTCGTTGATACCATCACCAACCATTGCAACGCCACCCGCAGTTTCAGCGTCAAGCTCTCTGATTGCTGCAACCTTTTCGGCTGGAAGCAGCCCCGCCCGAATCTCATCGACACCGACCTGATTGCCAATCGCGTGAGCCGTTCGTTCGTTATCGCCAGTGAGCATGACAACGCGGGAAATTCCGAGTTCGTTGAGTCGATCGACCATCCACGCCGCTTCTGGTCGAACCGTATCAGCGACTGCAATCACACCTTCAATCTCATCTTCCGTTCCGACAAGAATGACTGTCTTTCCTTCCTGCTGGAGGCGTGGGATTGTCTCGTTTCGAAGGTCAAGATAACTACCATGTGCACAGGATTGAATATCATCTTCGGCAGTCTTCGAGATTGTGACGCCACCGTCTGTTTTGAGATGTGTGTGCTCAAGCAAAAACCCAAGCTCTGCGAACAGCCCTGGTTTTCCAGCGTAGTGTGTTACACCATCAAGTTCGGCACGGACGCCTTTTCCAGGGAGTGCTTCGAACTGTGCGATCGATCGGATCGGAGCAGCAGCGGTGTCAGCATACTCGACAATCGCGGCTGCAATTGGGTGTTCGCTCCGGCGTTCGATCGAGCCTGCACACGCAAGTACGTCTGTCTCGTCATTTCCATTGAGTGCAATGACGTCAGTAACCTGCAACTCTCCAGTTGTAAGCGTCCCTGTCTTGTCGAGCGCAACGGTGTCAACTGTCGCCATCGATTCAAGATGTGCTCCACCTTTGATGAGGACGCCATTTCGTGCGGCGCTTGTGAGTCCGGAGACAACGCTAACTGGTGTTGAGATGACAAACGCACATGGGCACGCGATAACAATAAGCGTGAGTCCACGAACAAACCATTCGGTAAACGGTGCACCGAAAACCAGTGGCGGGATCGTCATTGTGAGCAGTGCACCAACGACGATAATCGGCGTATAGATCGCTGCAAACCGATCGACGAACTGTTCTCGCTCGGTTTGTTCGGCTTCTGCGTCTGCAACAAGCTCAATAACCTGTGCAAGGGTGGATTCTCCAGCAGGTGCAGTGGCTTCGATCGCAAGGAACCCCTCCGTATTACGAGTGCCCGCATACACCTCATCACCGACAGTTTTGTCCACCGGAACGCTCTCGCCGGTAACAGGAGACTCATCAAGCGCGCTGTGCCCGTCAATCACAACACCATCGAGTGGAACGTTCTCACCAGGCCGGACAACAACCGTCTCGCCAACCGAAATCTCCTCAACTGGGACAACCACCTCTTCTCCATTCCGCCGAACCGTTGCCGTATCTGGTGAGAGTTCGAGCAGTTCGGTCAACGAATTGCGGGCCCGATCGATCGAGTAGCGCTCAAGCAGTTCTGCAATGCTATACAGTACCGCCAGCGTTGCAGCCTCGAACGGAAGCCCGACGACCAACGCCCCCGTGATCCCCGCACTCATTAATAGGTCAATATCGAGCTGTCTGGTTCGCACCGAAATGAGCCCATTCCGGAGAATTGCAGTTCCTGCAACAACAACCGCGAGAACATAGAGCAGCCAGTCGATCGAAACAGTCCAGAGCCAGATTGTTGTGAACGTCGTATTGAATGTTGGAATGAGCCATTCAAATACAACACCAGTGAGGAGCAACACTGCACCGATCGCTGTTTTGACTGCCCGTGGTGTTTTCCAGAGCTGTGGCTGTGTGTCACGCTTGGATTCAACAACCGCATAGCCGGTCTGTTCGATCGTCGCAGCAAGCTCGCCGACAGAGGATTGTGCAGGATCATACGTTACAACGACCGTCCCGCTCGTTGGACGCGTGTCGATCGAAACAACGCCCGAAACCTCGCTCAGTGCAGCGTCAACCTTTCCAGCACACGCGGAGCAATCCATCGATGGAACTGAGAACCGCTCCTGCTGTGTGGTTGTAACTGGGTAGCCAAGCGAACCGAGTGCCTCCGTGATTGTTTCGGCGGTTATGCTGGTTGCGTCGTAGGTCACAACCACAGTGCCACTCGTCGGTCGTGTCTCCACGTCCAAGATCGCATCAAGATTGCCGAGCCCACGTTCAACTTTCCCGGCACAGGATGGGCAGTCCATGTCAGGAACAACAAACTGAACAGTCTCGTTGTCAGTCGACTGCATACTCATTAGTGACCCCTATGAATCGAGTAGATATTAACTCAGCTGCGAAAATAGAGCGTATTTTATTAAATTTGAAACAATAAGAGTCTCATATACTAGTAAACCGAGGTGCTTTTTCGGTTCAGTAGCGTACCGGATGGTATGACAAACTGGCGTGCAGTTGCGGTTGGCTTTGTAATAATGTTTATCGCGGGTGTCCTCGCGACAGGGGCACCGATCGTTGGCCACATCGGGGCAGGAATTATCGGTGGATTTGCTGCAGGATATCTTGCCGGTGGTGGGCTTGCCAGTGGGGCGTGGCACGGACTCCTTGCTGGATCGATCACAGGAATCGTGCTCTCAGTCCTGTTAGCACTTCTTGCAGGGCTATTTGGATTAGTTGGTGGGCCACTGGGTGGCGTGCTTGGGTTTGGCGGTGTACTCGTTGGCGGTATTGTCCTGACAGTCATCTTTGCGATCGATAGTGCACTTGCTGGAGCGATCGGTGGCGTTTTTAACTAAAACCTGAAGCGACGACGCTACGACCCCGTACGAAGTCCGGTCGCCATGAGCCGTCGGATGATGACAACAAGCCCATTATTAAACCCGCGTCCGAACACAGCCTGCTCGCGTGATTCGCCTGTTGCAGCATCGATGTGAGATGAACTAATAAGAATGGTTTTTTTGTCAACAAGGAGGAGCCGAGTGATTTCAGTATCTTCATTCTCCCCGTGAAGCCACTCAAGCGTCGATCGAAACACCGCTGCATTTGGGACCTGTTCACGAAGCTGTTCGTACACAGGTGTGGAAGTCGTCCCAATAACAACGGAAACACCGCGATCGGCAGCATCAGACAGACGAACAACCAACTCATCCGTGACACTGTCACGGCGCCCGACGACCAGTATCAGTTCAGTAGCCCCTTCAGTAATCAGCTGCTGGGTTCGGCTTGCGATCGCAGGTGCCCCGGACAACGACCAGACTTCATGCGTCACGCGAGAGTCTTCTGTCGGTGTTGCTGGTTCGATTCCGGAAAGCGTTTCACGAAGTTTGTCGGTTCGTGATTCATACTCTCTCCGGAGTGTGTCAGTGGCTTCTTCGATCGAAACGGCATGAAACTGTTGTGGGCTTGTATGTTGGATTTCAACCAGCCCTTTCGTTTCAAGCACCCGAATCGCATCATAGACACGGGTTCGTGGAACTGCAGAAATTTCGCTGATATCTTTGGCACTCCCATGCGGAATCCGCGAGAGTGCCACGAATGATTTCGCTTCGTACTCTTTGAGCCCGAGCTGTTGGAGCAGTTCAATCGCCTGTTGTTGTGTTGTACGTTCGTCCATGAATCCCAACCCGTGCTATCACCGAACAAATAGCAGTATCAGATGGTAGTTTCGTACACTACCGGAAAGGTATTTCCACTTTTTAATCACAAGTAGAGGGTGAACTATGTGGTAAAACCGTTTTAGCCCTATAAACCCATTTTGAAATGTTTTTCTGCTGACATAGTGAGATATGTGAGTAGTTGAGTGACAAAGAGATGCTAATAGTTGTTTTTGAACTGTTTGTCAAAGGCCACATATTCACTCGGATAATCACAACAGCAATATACGCTATCAGAGAGAAGAGTTAGTTGGCACACAAATCAGGAACCCAACATCCGCGATTGTGTGCTCATACATCGGATCGATATATCTCTCATCTATGTCAGACACCCCTACGAATACCCCTCGCTCCGTTGCGATCGAACAGCTTGAAGCGCTCGGGCTTAGCGCCTATGCTGCTCGGACATTTGTTGCATTAACAACGTTACAGTGTGGGACTGCACAGGAAGTGAGCGAGGTGTCGGATGTACCTCGGACGCGCGTCTATGATGCGGTGACCGAGCTCAAAGAACGAGGGCTTGTTGAGATTCAACAGTCGGTTCCGAAACAGTTCTGGGCAATCTCAGCACAAACTGCGGGTACGAAACTCACACAGGAGTATCAGGGCCGGATTGAAACGCTCGTCGAGATGCTCACACAGGAGTATCAGGGCCGGATTGAAACGCTCGTCGAGATGCTCACACAGATACGACCACAACACGCGAGCACACGCGCCGAGCAGCTTGAGATACTACACCACACTGAAGCCGTTGAAAACCGAATCCAAGAGATGCTTGAATCGGCCACGGAAACCATTATATACGGAATCTATCAGCATCCGTCACAGCAAGTCATGTCGCACCTAACGAATGCGACCAATCGTGGTGTGTCTGTGACTATTGGTGTGGGTCCACAGATTACGGAGTCAACTATCGAACAGCTACGTTCATCACAGATTACCATTGAACACATTACCGATGCGGTTGAGAATCCGATCGGACAGCTACTGATTGTGGATGATACAACTGCCTGTATCAGTGCGCCGATCGACGAACAGTCCCAGATGCAAGCAGCCGCAGTATACGCGGATGGAAAGATGAATGCAGTAAATACGATTATTCACGAGATTGTCACCGCACGTTTTAATAACCACTAGCGGACAGCGTGGGAGCGCGTGATTCACAAGGATGTGTCGATAAAATCAATAAGCTTTTCAATTTTTCTGGTCGATCGATAGCTGATTGTCTCGTCTGTCTGGTTATATGCAATTACATCCGCATCTGCTAATTTCGGAAGATGAATATGATGGAGTTCGGTTTTAAGTTGGGCTTGGGCTTCAGGTGAATTACCGTCAGGCAGTAAACCAATGAGGTGGTCTAAGTGAACCGGCTGCTGCTCAACGAGTATGAGCTGTTGCAGGAGCGCTTTTCTGCACGGATTTTTTAAAAGCTCCAGGGCGGTTGATGTCGTTACTGAGTTTGTCTGTTGTTCCATAATGTGACCCACCACCACGGTGGAGATCACAACGGCTGTGAATGTGGGTGAGTATAAATACGCCCCTATGAATCAAACAAGTATCGTTAACCCAGAAAATCAAAGTCGATTTATATACGACGCTATTCTATCGATCGAGATACGCAGATTGGACGGATACAACCTCCGTTGAGTCCGCACACGCAGCATATCGGCGTAATGGTTCGTCATTAAGTTCGAGAAATGTCTCTCCCCAATTGAATTTTGCGAGGATCTGTTCGGCGTGTTCACGCTCGCCTAAAATCACGAGCGCTGCGGCAAGCGCCTCGACCGTTGTCAACCGCATCGGTCGACCAAAATTCACTGGATTAGCTGCAACGAGATATGGAAGTGCGCGGTGCTCGCCAGCGAGCGAAAACCGCGCCTCACCAGCAGACTCCCACGAACAGTCAAGCGCAACGAGTGCACCACCTGTTGGTCGTCCATCTCCGCCTCCATCTTCGATCCCACCTGCTGACGCACGATCGGCCGGTGAAAGCGCTTGCTCTGCGTGCGGATTCAACACAACACCATACGGTGTCTCACGATGGCTTCGGTGCAGGCGTGCGAGATCAAACCGTGCGAGCTTTTTGGCGGTGCACTTTTTCGGATCATCGTCACCCTCGTATCGAATATGCAGTTCCACGGTTGCTGGAACTGGGCGAGCGGGCGATAAAAACGCCGCGCTTGGGAGACAAACCCTTTGGTGACGGCGTCATGTCCTCCGTATGGATAGCCCCGCGATCGTCACCGAATACTACCGGTGTCTCGATGAGCACGAGTATGAGACACTGAAATCAGTGCTGGCAGCTGATTTTATGCAGTACCGCCCCGATCGAACGTTTGAGGATAGAACTGCATTTATTTCATTTATGCGGGACGATCGGCCACTCACAAACACCCGACACAGGATTGAAACAGTCAAACAAGCACCAGAGAGCATTGCGGTATACGGTAGACTCCTCGATTCAAATGAGGAAGAAGTATTATCATTTATTGATGTGTTCGAAATATCAGAAGAAGGGACGATCACAAACCTACGAACACACGTCTGACCGATACAGGTTAGTCTTT
>SL_7KL_010_BRINEDRAFT_10001458_pt1 | contig 11316 bp, 9 predicted proteins | sample SodLak_010_BRINE_FD_10663 | JGI IMG/M metagenome (IMG submission 10663)
CAGGTGCGCTGCAGGTCCGGCAGCGCTTCGTCAAACACCACGGCGCCGGCATGTCGCAGGGTGAGGCGCTCGCCCACGGCCACTTCACCGAGGGCATGCAGCCGATCCCCCAGACCGGCGGCCTTCAGGCTGGCCCGGACCGCCTCGTCGTGGGNTTCCGCNACCTGCAGCACCACGCCCAGTTCTTCGGCGAAGGCAGCCTCCAGCGGGTCCGAGGCCAGGCTGTCCAGATCCGCGGCCACGCCCTGGCGGCCGGCAAATCCCATCTCCGCCAGGGTAACCAACAGGCCACCGTCCCCAATGTCATGCAGGGCGAGCAATTGACGGGCGGCCAGCAGCGCCTGCACCGCATCAAAGGCCGTGGCGAACGCCTGGGGGTCGTCCAGATCCGGCGGGCTCTCGCCCAGCTGGCCGTATACTTGGGCCAGCGCCGAGCCACCCAGGCGCCGACCGCTGCCGAGATCCAGCAGATAAAGCCGGCTGCCCGGCGCATCCTTGAGGGCTGGCGTCACACCGCGGCGGACATCTTCCACCGGCGCAAAGGCCGAGATCACCACGGTCAGCGGTGCCGTCACCGACCGTTCCTCACCGTCCTGTTCCCAGACGGTTTTCATGGACAGGGAGTCCTTACCCACCGGAATGGCAATGCCCAGCTGCGGACAGAGCTCCCGCCCGACGGCCTGGACGGTGTCATAGAGACGGGCATCCTCGCCGGGATGACCACAGGCGGCCATCCAGTTGGCGGAGAGGTTCACCGAGCGCAGCGATCCCACCGCCGCGCCCATGAGGTTGGTGAGCGCCTCCCCAATGGCAAGCCGCCCCGAGGCCGGCGCGTCCAGCAGCGCCACCGGGCTGCGCTCGCCCATGGCCATGGCCTGGCCGCGATAGCCCCGATAGTCCCCTACGGTCATGCCATAGTCCGCCACTGGCACCTGCCAGGGCCCCACCATCTGGTCGCGGGCAGTGCGCCCGCCCACGGTGCGATCGGCGATGGTAATCAGAAATTCCTTGCTGGCCACAGTGGGCAGGCGCAGCAAACGGTAGGCCGCTTCCGCCAGAGTCACGCCATCCAGCAGCAGCGAGCGCCGGGTGGGCGCCAGGCGGCTGACCTCGCGGCGCATGCGCGGTGGCTTTCCCAGCAACAGGTCCATTGGGATGTCCACCGGCGAGCCATCCAACTCGGCATCCCCCACCACCAGCTGGCGCTCGTCGGTCATTTCACCCACCACGGCAAACGGGGCCCGCTCCCGGTCGCAGAGAGCACGGAAAACGCTCAGCCGGTTGGCGTCAATGGCAAGCACATAGCGCTCCTGAGCCTCGTTGCACCAGATCTCGAGGGGCGACAGACCGGACTCGGCGCAGGGAATAGCCCGCAGTTCCAACTGACCGCCGCGACCGGAGTCGTCGATCAGCTCCGGGAAGGCATTGGACAAGCCACCGGCACCGACATCATGGATGGCGACAATGGGGCTGGCCTCGCCCAGCCGCCAGCAGGCATCGATGACCTCCTGGCAGCGGCGCTCCATCTCGGGGTTGCTGCGCTGGACCGAAGCAAAGTCCAGCGCCTCCTTGCTCTGACCGCTACTGACCGAGGAGGCGGCACCACCGCCCAGTCCAATGAGCATGGCCGGCCCGCCCAGCACCACCAGTGGCGTGCCGGCGGGGGCGATGCCCTTTTCCACCTGCTCCGGGCGGATTTCGCCCATGCCCCCGGCGATCATCACGGGCTTGTGATAGCCGCGAATTTCCTCGCTACCGTTTCCCGGGGCCGCCAGCTCAAAGGTACGGAAATAGCCGTTCAGCTGCGGACGGCCGAATTCATTGCCATAGCGCGCAGCGCCCACCGGCGCGTCCAGCATGATCTCGAGCGCCGAGGCGATCCGAGCGGGTCCACCATAGTCGCTCTCCCAGGGCTGCTCCGCCCCGGGGATACGGAGGTTGGACACCGAAAAACCGGACAACCCGGCAATGCTGCGAGCACCCCGGCCGGTGGCGGCTTCGTCACGAATCTCTCCGCCCATGCCGGTGGCGGCCCCCGCAAACGGCGAAATCGCCGTGGGGTGGTTATGGGTTTCCACCTTGATGACCAAGTGGGCGGGCTCCGGGTGATGCCGATAACGCCCATCCGCCTCAGGAAAGTAGCGATCCACGGATCCCGCTTCCACCACCGCCGCGTTGTCTTTGTAGGCGGACAATACCCCCTCGGGCCGCATGGCGTGGGTGTGGCGGATCATGGCAAACAGCGACTCCGGCATGATCTCGCCGTCGATCACCCAGTCCGCGTTGAAAATCTTGTGCCGACAGTGCTCGGAGTTCGCCTGGGCGAACATCATCAGCTCGACATCGGTGGGGTTGCGGTTGAGGCCGCTGTAGTTCTCCAGCAGATAATCCAGCTCATCTTCGGAGAGCGCCAGGCCCAGATCCTGATTGGCCACCTCCAGGCTCTCCCGCCCCGCCGACAGTACATCGATGCGCTGCAATGACACCGACGGGCGGCTGGCGAACAGGCCCTCCGCCGCGGCGGCGTCCTCAAGCACCGATTCCGTCATCCGGTCATGCAGCGCCGCCGCCAGCGCCGGCGCCTGTTGGGGGTTGAGGGTCTGACCCGCCTCATCCCGGGCGGTGTAGCGAAGCCCGCGCTCCATCCGCTGGATCACTGCCAACCCACACTGATGGGCAATGTCCGTCGCCTTGCTGGCCCAGGGCGACAGGGTGCCAAGCCGGGGCACCACATAAAGCGCCGGCTCCGCCAGACTGGAATCCCGGGCGGCAACCGCCTCCAGCGGGCTTGCCTCCAGCAGCTTGCTCAGGCGAGTCAGGTCCGACTTGCTCAGCGCCGCCTGGGTGCTAACAAAAACCACCCCACGCACCCACAACTCGGCGATGGCCGGCTCAGCCTCACGGGCACGGGCTACCAAGCGCGGGTCGCGCACCCGGATACCCGCTGCGTTTTCAACGAGAATCAGCATTGTGCAACCTGATCAGGGTTTGATCTGTTCCGCTACGACCTGAAGCACTTGGCGTGCGGCGCTGGATGGAGCGGGTTCGTCGTCGGTTCGCTTCAGGAAAAAGCGCGCCCCAGGGCCGCGCTCTTCGACCTGCAGCACCAGAGTCTGCACCGGCGGAGGCGGTTCACCCCGCCAGAAGGCCAGGGCGCCCAGACGGCCTCGATCGGGGCTCTCATCATTTTCGAATTCATCCGGGGAGGCGCCCACCACAGCGGCCGGGTTGTAGCGGATCTGGTGGGTGAGCGCATCGCGGTCGGAATCCATGAGCGCAAAGCCGGCCCGCTCCAGGGACCGGCCCAGCACCGCCCAGGCGGCATTCACTGGCAATCCGGTGTCGAGCACCACCCGGCCATCCACCACCTGCAGATAATCCTCGGGATCCCGGCGGGTCGCCGTGGGCGGCGAATCCGGCTCCCCCGGGTCGGCCTCGGGGTCCGATGCCGCATCCCGCGGCACAGTCGGCGACTCCTCACGGGCCGAGAGCACATCCGGCGGGGTGCGCAGGCGCTCGGCGCGCTGCTCGACCTCACTAGGCTCACCGCCCAGGCCCAGCGCCCCGCACCCCGCCAGCAAAAACGCCAGCGACAGAGCGGCCAGGGACTTGATCAGCGCAACCTGCCTCACAGTCCCACGTCGGCCAGAATCAGCGCCTGACGAACGGCTTCGTGATGCTGCTCCGAGAGCGGCGTCAGTGGCAGCCGCAGGGTGGGCCCGATCAGCCCCATGGTGTGCAGTGCCCATTTCACCGGGATTGGGTTAGTTTCGAGGAAGAGCACGTTGTGCAGCGCCGCCAGGCGCGCGTCCAGGGCTTCGGCCTCGGTCTGATCGCCGTCCAGGGCGGCCTCGCACATGCGGTGCATGAACGACGGCGCCACGTTGGCGGTCACCGAAACACAGCCCCTCGCCCCGGCATTCATCAGCGCCAGATTACGGGCGTCTTCGCCACAATAAACGTCCAGTCGGTCACCACAGCGCTCCAGCACTTCCTCGGCGCGCTCCAGGCTTCCCGAGGCTTCCTTGATGCCCACAATGTTGGAAATGTCCGCCAGCCGATCCACGGTCTCCGGTAGCAGATCGCAGCCGGTGCGCCCGGGGACGTTGTAGAGAATCTGGGGGAGGGGCACTGCCCCCGCCACGTGGCTGAAGTGCTGATACAGGCCTTCCTGAGTCGGCTTGTTGTAGTAAGGCGTTACCAACAGGGCCGCCTCACAGCCGGCCTCCAGCGCGCAGCGGGTCAGCTGCTCCGCTTCCCAGGTGGAATTGGCGCCACAGCCGCCCATCACCACAATGCGGCCCGCGGCGATCTCCACCACGCGGCGCATGACATGGGCATGCTCACTATGGTCCAGCGTAGCCGATTCACCCGTGGTGCCGACGGCAACGATGGCATCAGTGCCATGCTCAATGTGAAATTCCACCAGCCGCTCAAGCGCCGCCTCGTCCAGAGCGCCATCCTCCAGCATCGGCGTTACCATCGCGACCATGCTGCCCCGGAACATCGCAACCTCCCCGCGCATGCGATTCAATCCACGGATGGTAGCCCTGCGCCCGAAGACTGACAAGCGGACCACCATGGGGTGCGTGGTACACTCCGCGACCGCATTGGGGGCAAGAAAACAGGCGTCGGAACCGCGATCATGAACAAGGACTACCTCGTCATCTCCGCCATGGGCGATGACCGCACTGGCCTGGTGGAAGCGCTCACTCAGTTGATTGCCGAGACCGGCTGCAGCGTCGAAGACAGTCGCATGAGTGTGATGGGCGGCGACTTTGCCGTGATGCTGCTCTGCGAAGGGCGATGGAACGAGCTGGCCAAACTTGAAGCCGCCCTGCCCGCCGCCGGCCGCCGGATCGGTCTTGAGATCCAATGCCGCCGCACCCAGAGCCGCCCACCGGCGGGCAACCTGCTGCCCTATTCGGTGGAAGTCATCGCCATTGATCAACCCGGTATTGTTCACAACCTGGCCAGCTTCTTTGCCAGCCGCGAAATCAACATCCGCGACCTGGCCACCACCAGTTATTCCGCCGCCCACACCGGCACGCCGATGTTTCAAGTCCACATGACCATCGACGTGTCCGCCAGCCAGCACATCGCCCGATTGCGCGAGGAGTTCATGGATCTCTGCGATCGACTGAACCTCGACGCCATTATCGAGCCGTCCAAGCTGTAACCGACCACGGGATTGTTAACATGCGCAGCGTCTGCCTGCTCGACACCTCCGTGCTTCTGCATGATCCGGCCGCGCTGTTCCGCTTCGGAGAGCGGGATCTGTATCTGCCCCTGGCCGTGCTACAGGGGCTGGACACCGCCCGCCGCGACAACAGCGAAGAAGCCCGCAATGCCCTGCAGGCGGCGCGCTTTCTGGATGAGCTCCTGGCCGGCGTCGAACCCTCGGCGTTGGAGCGCGGCCTGCCGCTGGGCGAAGGCCTGGGTCGGCTGCACTTTCTGACCAATGCCCCGGACGGGGGGCCCTTGCCGGTGCTCACCGCCGCGGAAACCCTGGCGCGCACCCGGCCGGACGTGCGGGTGACCGTGGTGGCCCGCGACATCAACCTGCGGATTCAGGCCAACGCCATGGGTCTCATGGCTACGGATCACGAGGCCGAGGCTCCGCTGGATGACCCCGACCTGCTGCCAACGGGGAGCCACGACTGCCCATCGGGACAGGCCCCGGACGCCCTGGCCGATGCGCTGGCACCCAACGAATTCGTGCTCAGCGCCGATCAGGCCTGGCGGGCCACCCCCGACGGGCTGGCCCCGGTGATTGACTATGGCCCCGAGGGCGAGTCGGTGTGGGGGATTCACGCCCGCAATCGCCAGCAGAGTCTGGCCCTGGCGCTGTTAATGGACCCGAGCATTGACCTGGTCCACCCTGCTGGGCCCGGCCGGCACGGGCAAAACCCTGCTGACCCTGGCCGCCGGACTGGCGCAGACCCTGGAGGCAGACCGCTACCAGGAAATCCTCATGACCCGGGCCACCATTGCCATCGGCGAAGACATTGGCTATCTGCCGGGCAGCGAGGAAGAAAAAATGACCCCCTGGATGGGGGCCCTGATCGACAATCTCGAGGTTCTGGGCTCCGGCGCCGCCGGCAGCACCCGCTGGGCCCAGGCGGCCAGCGAGGACGTGCTGCGCAGCCGGATCCGCGTGCGGTCGCTCAACTTCATGCGCGGACGCACCCTGCTCAATCGCTTCATGGTGCTGGACGAGGCCCAAAACCTCACGCCGCAGCAGATGCGCACCCTGATTACCCGGGCGGGACCGGGCACCAAAGTCGTCTGTCTGGGCAATATCGCGCAAATTGACACCCCATGGCTGACTCCCACCAGTTCCGGACTGACCTACCTCGTGCGGCGCTTTCATGACTGGCCCCACAGCGGCCACCTGACCCTGACCCGAGGCGAGCGCTCGCGGCTCGCCGCCCACGCCAGCGACGTGCTCTAGGCCCGGACCCCGGCCTGGTCGCGGTCGTGATCGGTGGGCGACGCGTCATCGGTATCCGCCGCCTGCGCTGAGGCGTCGGCTGGCAGATCACCGGCGCGGGGCCAAGCGTTGATCACGGCCTGGATCAGATTGGCCAGGGGAATGGCGAAAAACACCCCCCAGAACCCCCAGATCCCCCCGAAAATCAGGATCGCAATGATGACCGCCACCGGGTGGAGGTTGACCGCCTCGGAGAAAATCAGCGGCACCAGAATGTTGGCGTCGATGGCCTGGATGATAGCGTAGGCGATGAGGATCCACATGAATTCCGGGCTGGTGCCAAACTGGAAATAGGCGACGATGGCGATGGGTATGGTCACCACAATCGCACCCACGTAGGGGATGATCACCGACAGACCCACCAGCAGCGCCAGCAACATGGCGAAGTCCAGACCGAAAAACAGGAAAGTGAGGTAGGTGCCCACCCACACCACCAGCACCTCGACGAACTTGCCGCGCACGTAGTTGCCGATCTGGGCGTCAACCTCCTGCCACACCGACAGAACCAGCGAGTGATGGCGCGGCAGGAAACGGCCCATCCAGCCAAGAATCTTGGACTTGTCCCAGAGAAAGAAGAAAATCAGGACCGGCAACAGCACCGCGTACACAATCAGCGATATCACCATCACCACCGAAGCAAACGAGAACGACGCGGCGAACGCCCGGCCATAGGCAATGGCCTCACGGCGGATGGTATCCAGCAGCACGGTGACCTGCTCGGGTGAAAAATAGGCGGGATAGCGCTCCGGGAGCTGCAGCAGGGCTTCCTGCCCCTGCTCCAGCATGGCGGGCAGGTTCTCCACCAGCTGCAGAATCTGATTGACGATGGTGGGCAGCAGCGCCAACACCCCGGTCACCAGACAGATCATGAACACCAGGTAGACCCCCAGAACCGCCCAATGGCGGGCCACGCCCCGGCGGGTCAGCGCGCGCACCACCCCTTCCAGCAGATACGCCAGCACGATGGAGGCGAACACCGGCACCAGCATGCCGCCCAGCAGGGTGACAATCGCCACGCCCACCGCCAGCAGCACCGCCAGCCCCACGACCTGCGGGTCGCTAAGGTGGCGACTGAACCACTCCCGAATTGTGTACATGGGTGATGACACGGCAACCTCCGTTACAGGGATATATACTGTCCCACAGACGGCGTCCACAGGGGAACGTGGCCTTCCGCTCAGTACTGGATCAGAGGTTTCACCATGACAGCGGCGTTGCGCGGTCCCCGGCAATGGCTATCGACACTCCAGCGAACTGCCCTCGCCGGCCTTGTCGGCCTGAGCATGGTCCTGACCGCATCGGCGACGGACCTCGATCTCTCGCTGCCCGACCTGGGCCGGCCTGCCAGTGACACCCTGAGCCTGGGTGAAGAGGCCCGCATGGGCCAAGAGATGATGCGCGAAATCCGCCGGCGGATCACGCTGGTGGAAGATCCCGCGGTGAACGCCTACATCCGGGAGCTCGGCGGACGCATCGCCTCAGTGTCCGACCGGCCGGCCGGGTTCTACCGCTTCTTTGTCATCGACGACGATCGTATTAACGCCTTTGCCCTGCCCGGCGGCTACATCGGCCTCAACAGTGGCCTCATCGTCCAGGGACAGACTGAGAGCGAACTGGGCGGCGTCATTGCCCACGAAGTCGCCCACATCACTCAGCGACACATCGCCCGGCGCATGGAAGTCGCCGAGCGCACCGGTATCCGCACCGCGGCGCTGGTGCTGGCCGGCCTGCTGATCGGCACCCAGGACCCCCAGGCGGGCATGGCTACGGCCACCACCGGTATGGCGGCGGGGGTGGACACGCAACTGCGCTATTCCCGGGAGCATGAGCTGGAAGCCGACCGGGTGGGCATCCGCATGTTGGCAGACGCCGAACTCAACCCCGATGGCATGGCGGATTTTTTCGCGTTGCTGGATGACCAAAGCCGCTATCGCTCGGCCGCACCGGCGTTTCTGAGCACCCATCCGCTCACCGAGATGCGGCTGGCGGAGGCCCGGGAGCGGGGGGAGTCGCTGCGCGGCGGCACCCCGTTTGAAAGCCCCGACCATGCATACATCCGGGCCCGTTTGCAGGTTCAGGCCGCCGAGCAGGCGGAGGACGCCCTGGCGCAGTTCAATGACGTTCTTGAGGATGACCCGAACCATCCCGGTGCCCGCTATGGACTCGCCCTGGCCATGATTCGGGACAACCGCCCGGACGAGGCCATTGACCAACTGCAGACGCTGAAAGAACGGGAGGGGGATCACGCGCTCCACTATCTGGCACTGGCCGAGGCTGAGAAAGCCGCCCGACGCGATGAGGCCGCGGTGGCCCGGATCGAGGAAGGGCTCAGCCTTTTCCCCGGCGACGAGGCTCTGCGCTACACCCTCGCCGAAGTCTGGTTGCTGGCAGATGAGCCGTCCCGAGCCAGTCGTGTGAGCAGCGAACTGGTTAGTGAGCGCAATGATGCTCCGGAGCTCTGGGCGCTTCATGCCCGGGTAACCCGGGAGGCCGGTGATGAGGCCGCCTCAATTCTGGCCACGGCGCGTTTCTATGCCGTTCAGGCGGATTTCGAGGCTGCGCTATCGCAGCTCAATCGGCTCAATGAACTACCGCTCACCTCTCGGCAGCGTGCCCGGGCCGATGATCTGCGCGAGCGCTGGCAGGATCGCCTCAGCCGCCAAGAGTGAGGGCACCATCTAACCTGAGCCCTTCGGGGTGGTAGTATGAGCGCTCACCACGGGGAGGTGACAGGGCCTATGGCTGGCGAAGACGCCAAGTCCGACGACAACGCCAACTGGAGCGACTGGCTCAGTGGCTTGCGCGATTCCGCGGATCCACTGGGGGTCTGGCGGCTCATGGAGAGCGGCTCGCGGGCGCTGGACCGTGCTGAAACGCCGGCGTCGGCCGCCCGGCGGCTGGCGGCTGCCATTGATGAGGAGAGAGCCCGACAGCATCACGGGATCACGCAGCTGGACCAATGGCTGAAGCACTGGGCCAAGGGCCTGCGCGGCCTGGCGCCGCTGCTGCCGGACAGCGACGCCGGCGATGCCCCCCCGCTGGGCCCGTTCCCCCGCCGTCAGGCCCTCATCCAGGATCTCGNCCANCAGCAGGTGGCCTATCAGGCCGCGCTGAAGGCGCATCTGGAGTCGGTGACGACCCTGACCGAAGACTGCACGGCAGCGTTCCGCGAAGCCCTGGCCGGGCAATCCGATGCACCCTTGGATTCGCTGCCCGTCATGGCGCCGGAAACCCTGTTGGAGCTTTGGACGACGGTAGCCGAGCCCCGCTATGAGGCCTGGCTCGCCAAACCCGCCACTCAGGCGCGCATCGCTGCCCTGGTCAACGCCTGGAGCGAACTGGCCGCCACCCTGCGGACCCTCACCGATGACGGACTGGAAGCTTTGGGGCTGCCCTCGGCCCGTGGCATGGACGACCTGGCAGAAGAACTGCAACGCCAGCGGCGCCGGCACCGTCAGGACATGGCGGAATTGCGCCGGGAAATGGCCGGGCTGCGAGCCCGGTCGGACGGTGACTCGTCGCCATGACCCCCTCGAGCCCGCAATACGAGGCCGTCCTGCGCCGGGCCGCGGCCGCGAGCCGCACGGCCCGGCCGGTGACCCCGTCGTCGGTGGTGATGGAAACCGACAACGCCGCGCTGCATCGCTACGCCACGGAGGACACTGCCGGTGGCCCGCCGCTGCTGATTGTCTACTCCCTGATCAACCGCCCCGCCATACTGGATCTGAGCCTGGAGCGCTCGGTGATCCGGCGGCTGCTGGGCGGTGGACTGGATGTGCACTTGCTGGCCTGGCGCCCACCAGGTCAAGCGCGGCGCTATCTGGGCCTATCAGACTATGTGCTGAGTGATCTGGCGGACGCTACCGCCTGGCTGGATCGCCGATATGGCGTACCGCCTCATGTGCTGGGCGTCTGTCAGGGCGGGGTGCTGGCGCTCTGCCAGGCCGCACTGGCGGATCCTGGCGCGGGTGGGTTCGGTCCCCAACCCCGCAGCCTCACGACCCTGGCGGCGCCAGTGGACACCGGCAGCCAAGGCGACCAGCTGGCGCAGCTGGCTCGCTCGGTGGACTTCGAAGCGCTCACCCGTGCCACCGGCAATGTCGCCGGCCAGGCGCTCGCTGGCATTTTCGCCAGCCTCAAGCCGTTCGCGCTGGGGTCCCGACGCTATCGCGCGCTGGCCGGAATGGGGGAGGCTGACGAAGCTGCGGTTGACGCATTCATGCGCATGGAAAGCTGGATGTACGACGGTCCAGACCTGGCCGGCCGCGCCTTCGCGGAGTTTGCCCGGGGTATCTACCAGGATAACGCCCTGGTCCGCGGCACCCTGGCGCTGGATGGCCACCCGGTGGATCTGGCCCGGGTCACCTGCCCGGTGTTCAACGCCCATGCCCTGGACGACCACCTGGTACCGCCATCCGCTGCCGCTGGCCTGGGCCGGCATCTGGGCGGCCCCTGCGAGGAGCTGGCTCTGCCCGGTGGACATCTGGGCCTATTCGTCAGCGCACGGGCTCATCAGACCCTCTACCCCACCCTGATCAACTGGCTTCGGACAATCCCATGACCCCAACCGCTCCCGTCACCGTGTTGGGTCTGTTCTGCGCTGACCTGATCGCCCGCACCCCCCGCATGCCGGCATGGGGCGAAACGCTGCATGGCTGCGGCTTCAGTCTGACGGCGGGAGGCAAGGGCTCGAACCAGGCGGTGGCGGCGGCCCGTCAGGGGGCGAAGGTGCACCTCATCAGTCGACTGGGGAACGATGCCTTTGCCTCGCTCGCCCGCTCACTCTATGCCGAGGTGGGCATCGACACCGAATACGTCGGCAC
>SL_7KL_010_BRINEDRAFT_10001459_pt1 | contig 11316 bp, 12 predicted proteins | sample SodLak_010_BRINE_FD_10663 | JGI IMG/M metagenome (IMG submission 10663)
AGTATACCCAAAATACTTTGTAGTAGGTTTATCGCATTTATCGCAAAAACTAACTAATACTTTTCTATGTGTTCTGCTCATTGGTCTCTATTTTAACTGTTAATAATTAAACGTTAAAACACAGTACCTATTCTAAATCTATTTTTCATTTGTATTGAAGTATTTTTTTTTACGATGTATCGCATACGGGATTCGAACCACGTGTCTCCGGCCCTTACCGGCCGACGTCCTAAGCCACTAGACGAATGCGACACCTATAAATAGTATTTTAGACACTAATGTTAATAATTTTTTAAAAATCCCCGCCCTTGCCAAAGGGAATAGCTCACAAACCAGCCTATAAGGTATTATAACCGTTGCAGAGTTTCCTTCTACAACTCTCCTTATATCGTTACGATCCACTACTATTATCCAATAAATTGGACGCAGTTAATTCTGCTACTAAACACGCTATTGGCAATAACTACATCAGTACATCCTTATTGTCAGCAGGTGACTTGGTTTTAATTCCTGCTATTACCTATCGCCCTTATCCGTTAGATGTATTGTGCGTTTAGTTTCATCGGGTAGTATTTAATTAAGCCTTTTCAGGCTCTCTCTTAACTGCTTTTGAAGCCATATAAATACCGGCCATTACTGCTACTACCATCCAAACTGTCGGGTGTGTTAGCCCGTGTTCTCCACAAGCTCCTACTAAATGATAAATGGTTTCCATAATAAAACGTCTTATTGTTTATGTTGTCTGTTTATATCTTATTGGACTTAAATATACGAACAATAGGTATGAAGTCCAAATAGAAAAAGGAAGACCTAATTAAAGACCTTCCTTTCTTACTCTCTTAATTAACCCTCTTACCGAAGACGTACTGCTTCGATTTCTTTGATGATTTCATTTGGATTAATCTCTACCTTCTTAGCAAGTTCATAGATATCAGATCCGTAACCGAATAACTGATAGCTCTTCTTCTCACTCTTAGGTAGAATAGTTGACTTGTATCCACATAGGTGTATGTTGTAGATATGAGGATTAGCTCCGTAATCTCTTACTGCCCGTCCTGCATTATCTGCTGTTTGCATATCACTAATGATGAACACTCTATCATACATTGCTCTGTTTCTACTGAATAGTTTAAAAGCAGTGCTTAGATTCGTTCCGTGTCCAACTCTACCTTCTCCTCTAAGAATATTATCCTTAATGGAATTAACAGTATCGCCTGGATTATACTTTACTGCTCTAGCATCGGTTGCAAATTGGTAAAGATCTGCTCCGGTTGCTTTAGCAAAAGTAGCTCCAATTAAGGATGCTTTTTCCATTGGGGCACGATTGTGCTGTTTTACTCCGTTTACGTAAAGCGGATTCCAACTCATTCCGTACATTGAACCAGATGTATCAACTACTACTGCTGTCCTTCCTGGGAAGTGTTCAGTGAGATTCGGTATGGCTCTTTCATATGCTGTGTTTAAAGCACCTAGTACTCTATGCGCATCAGTACTACTAAACTCATCTCTGATTACTTCTAGAGCTAAGTCAATTTGATGCGGCCATACTTTAGATCGAACAATAAACTCTTTATTCACTAAGAGTTTAAGAGCTTCTTCTTCCAGATCTGAATCACCTAATTTAAGGATGTTTCTTAGATTCCTTAATAAGGACAGGTAACCAATCTTCTTAGTATGGATTAACTCTTTCCAGTTGTCTGTCTTAGCTTCTGCTAACTCTTCTTCAGCCTTTTCTTCAGTAATTTCTCCTGACTTAACTTTATCAGCTACTTCTCGTCCGGCAGAACTTTGCTTATCTTCTGCAGTATCGAACTGAGATAAAGTACCTTCCATAAGAGAGTTAAATACTTCTTCTTTCTCTTCTGAAGGCTTAGGGTGAACAAGATTAACAACGTCTACAAGACTAATCGCTCTATTTGAAGCCTGGTACTTAGCTATCTCGTAAGCATCGGCATTCTCAAGTGCTGCTTTAAAGCCCTTAGTCATAGAGTTCGGTAATCTCTTACCAGGATTTAAGTGCTGGTAACATGCGATAATTTCTAACATGTCATCTAATCGATATACAACTCCACCGATGTCATCTCGTCTGTGGTACTTAGAGTACACAAACTTACCTACTTCCGATCCGGAAAGGTGAGGTGCTAGTAACGATGCACCAAGATGTGTAACTGATCTTTGTCCCATTTCAGTTCTTGCATACACAAGAGCTTTTGCAACAAACTCAGCTCCTCTAGTAGCTACAGTTTTATCGATAACATCTCTTAATCTCTTAGACTGTATTTCTTCTGATTCGTAGAACTTACCTTGTATTCCATTAGCTAGGATATTAATAAGTTCAAACTCTGGTGTGAGATTGTAACCGGTACCTCTTTCGTGAGATACTGTCTTTTCTGAACGTACTGATGTACGCTTATTGTATTTTGCCATAACGTGACTACTCCGTAATTAGAGAGAATTATTGTTTTAGTGTGTAAAATGATTAAGGAAAGAAAAACGGGAGAGTATTAACCAATATGTTAATCTCGCCAGGTATGTACTTCTAGTGGCGAGAGAAGGAATCGAACCTCCATTGTTTAGTTTATAATACTAAGTAACGATGAAACTCTGATCCTTACTATTCCTTAAAGAGCCCAGTACCGGTCTCGATCCGATATCTACTACTTGGCAAGCAGCCGCTTTTCCAATTAAGCTAACCAGGCTAATAAAAAAAAAGAGAGAAAGTTGAAGGGAGCGTTGAGTCTGTGACTGTTTATAAGACAGTTGCCTTTACCTTTTGGCTATCTACCGGATGCCCGGTGGAATAGGATTCGAACCTATATTACGATGAAGCTCATCTTCTTACTACTCTTTATATTCTTCAATATGTCAAATAAAAATACAGGAGAAAATCTAGGGCGGTGTTAAGACGGATTCGAACCGTTCCTTTTGTTCTGAAGACAAATGCTCTACCTAAGAGCTACGATGAAACCGGATCCTATTACTACCTGTTAGTGGCGGAGGAGGGAATCGAACCCTCGTAATTCGGCTTATGAGACCGAGCTGGGACCTCTCCAGTCTACTCCGCAATGTTAATATGTTAAATAAAAATCGGCAAGAATGCTAAGGAGAGTGTTATCGTTTTTGGATCAAATGAAGCAACTCTACCTTTTACTATGCCTTATATTCTTTGTATTGTTTTTTAATCTAAATGTGAGTAAGGAAGGACTCGAACCTTCATAGTTCCAAACTTTTCACTCTGCCGAGCTACTTTCCGAATCGAACGGAATCCAGACTGCCGTCTGTGCTTTACCGATTTACCACTTACTCATTTAAAAATAAGTTGAAGAATACCAGAAAGAGTAATTTAGCGCTCTGCCAACTGAGCTATACCCCCATCTTATCTTTCTGTCTTAGTTCCACATCTTTGGCATTCGTATCCCGGATCTCTAATTAATTCTGAAAATCCGGCGGATGCTAAGCCTATAAAAGCTCTTTCCCAGCCTGTAGGATCTCTACTGTCAAGTGAAATTTTACTATGTGGTATGTTTACATCACATTTTTTACACCAGCGTACTGCACTTTTCATAGAACCTACGTTTAAGTTAGTGGAGATGTCGGGAGTTGAACCCGAGTGTTGATATTATCAATAAGTACATTTATACAAGTTTCTGTTCTTTATTCTAAAGGACTAAACTATAAGGTTCTTATTTTTCCATTAGGACCTTTAACTATGGTCGGTTCTACTTACGGTAAGTACCGAAAACATATACCGTACTGTTTGTAGCTTTCTGTTCAGAAGCAGCTACCACTCGGCATCACCTTATATCAGGCTGCGATTGCAAAGTTTGTTTCGTCATTTGCGTAATGTAAGATCTGATTTAAGTGATTGATCTTATTCACTACTTGATGTCAATACGTCAATATACCAGTCGATTCCAAGTCATCCCCTTGGATCTTTTTTAATCAAGTTCACTTGAAATTAATCAAGTCTTTCTGATTAACAAAGAACATATAAAAAAGTTTTGAGACGGTAGGGGGATTCGAACCCAAACCGTAAAAGGTTTTGCAGACCTTCACCTAACCGCTCGGTCATACCGTCTTTTGTTTATAAATATATGAAACTTACTAATTAGTATCAACTTTACTTTAAAGAGACCGAGATGTGGGTAACGATCCCACTACTCCGACTTGGAAGGACGGCATGTATCCATAAACACCTATCTCGGATTATACTCGGTTACGTTATTCCATGTAAGGATAAGAGGCTTTACCGAGTCTCATAGGGGCAAGGCACTACTGCCTCGAATCTTTTTTAATTTAACGTGAGTCAAAGACTAAACTCATTTCAGGTGTTTTCCTATAAGCAATTTAGTTTGAGACCTTTTGTATCCACAGTGGGCCTCAAACTGTGAGCAGATGACGGGATTCGAATCCGTGACTTCTTCCTTGGCAAGGAAACGCTCTACCAACTGAGCTACATCTGCTAGTATTTAAAAGTACCCAATAAGAGAATCGAACTCCTAATTTCTGAATGTAAACCAGATGTTTTTCCATTAAACTAATTGGGCATGTGATGGATGAAGAAAAATGGAATACTACGTCTCTAAACATTTCATCGAGTTTTTCTCCGACACTCTTACTTTCTTGTTTGAACCAAGGAGGAACATTGTGCTAACCGGCTCCATCAAACCGTCAGAGCTCCCATCGGGTATCGAACCCGCTTCCAAAGTTTACAAAACTTTACATCATCCATTAAATGCTTTAGGAGCTAAAATGTAGAATTTACTTTGAATTATTCCGTCACAAAGTATGTCAGCGCTATAGTAACATACCACCCGTTTGTCATCAAAATTCTACGAAAACTGATAAGTGTGGGCCTGGAGAGGATCGAACTCACGTGTAACCGGCTATCCTTTCTACCGTTTATGAGACGGAGGGAATACAGGCCCTGGTGCGTAAATGATAAGATAGTGAGATTGACATGTCGTTCACTACGATACTTTATTTCAACTTATTAGGTCGCCACCCTGTGTATCTTCCTTTCTACACTCCAACTTACCTTACCATGGCGGTTCGTTGATACCGCTTTCTCCCGTGTAGAACAGGAACCGAGTGGGCCCACAGGGAATCGAACCCCGGTCTATCGGTTAAAAGCCGACAGCTTTACCACTAAGCTATGAACCCAAAAGGCAACATTTCTTAAACTATGAGTAAATCATTATTGAGGTAATTACTCTCAACTATATTTACATGACCACTTTAGCGGTCCCGATGGGATTCGAACCTACAACCTCCGACGTGACAGGCCGGTGCTCTAACCAGTTGAGCTACGGAACCAGAATTCTGTATGAAAAAGGGCAACTTTTTTTAACGATCACAGATAACCGTTTACTATTTCGTTTGATCTCGCTGAAAGTTAAGCTCGTTAGACATGGTGATCAAACTCCACGTTTCAAGAACAATCCTAACAAGTGTTTGTCGACACTATAATAGTAAAAATAACGGCTCGGGTTTATCGTGTAACCGATTCCCTACCCCATTATATATTGACACTTCCCTCAATGAGAGACACCCCCAGCTTTTTGGAAGGAGGTAACTTCTTAAACCTGTTTGCCCGTTGGCGGACAGAAGGGACGGTTAATTCCCCACTCGTAGTGTCTTTATTTATTTCTAATACGTCAATGAATTCATTCAACACTTATTTAATACGAAACTTTTTACTAAATGTCAAGCTTTATTTTAACTTTCTACATTTGCTCCCCAGGAAGGATTCGAACCTACGTATACCTTATAAGGGCCTGTCGGTTAACAGCCGACCGCTCTGCCACTGAGCTACTGAGGAATTTGAGTGAGAGTGAGTGGAATCGAACCACTTTCCTTCGGGCTTCAACCGACTGCATTAACCATAGTTGCTTCACTCCCGTTTTCAGAGCTCAAACCAGGAATTGAACCTAAAATTCATTCTTGCCAAGAATGCGTTTTACCTTTAAACTACAAGAGCTTATACTAAAGTGGAGCAGACTCGGGAACGATCCGAGATCTCTGTGGTGCAAGCACAGTGTTTTAGCCAATTAAACTATCACCCCATTATGTTTATGTCCGCGTGGAAGGAATTGAACCTCCGACTAACCCGACGTATCAGATCGGTGCTCTAACCAACTGAGCTACACGCGGATAAATTATGTCCATCCGGTAGGATTTGAACCTACGGCTCACTGATTAAGAGTCAGTTCCCTTACCAGACTTGGGTACGGATGGAAATTAAAAAAATAATACGTCAAAGTACAGATGTTGCACTGGCGGGGAATTTCGAAATCCCGACACCTGGTTTTGGAGACCAGTGCTCTTCCTCTGAGCTACGCCAGCATTAAAAATAAAAAAGGCTTGATCAAGTTTCCCCAACCAAGCCTTTTGATGTTCTCTTTATCGACTTAGTCAGCTCATTCTGTTCACTTTACTATCAGCAATAATATCGCCGAAAAAGTTCACAGAGCATATCCACGTACCACATGTTGTGGTGGCTTTCGTTGATATGTTTTTCGCTGTCATCATTTGTTCAATAATTGTCTACTGTTAATGTCATTTAACTGTTTATAAATATATGAAGAATAACTTTACAAGGCAACTTTTTTATTATCTTTTTTTTAAGTCTCTTTTGTCCCCCATGAAGGCATATCTTTATATCCCTTTTTGGAAATAGGCATCCATCCTGTACTGTTCATCCTGTCTTTAAGAGCACTTAGAAACTCCGAACTGTCTTCAAAGACTAGGCTCTTAGGGTTAAGACCTCTTATATCAAACTTATATTTTGTCTCATTTACTGTAAAAGACATTAACAGATTGTCTATTAACGATTCATCATACTGTTTCATTTCTGTTATAACCTTTTGAGCATTTTCTTGAGTTAGAAATACTCCCTCACCGGGGAACATGAATTCATGAAAAGTGTTCTCTTTACCCTTAGTATAAAAAAAAGATTTGTACATCCACAAATTCCAGTAATCGTCTGTGTATTAAAAAATATCCTGTTAAGTTAGATTCTGTTACTGAGGTATTCATTCTTTTATAACCCTTATGATATTCCTATGCATTGATAAAAAAGGAACTCTCCAACCGGCTACTTCAACTTCATATGTCTCTCCTATTCTTAAATCTCGTTGTACGTCTGAACTGTTAAACTTAAAGTATAAAAATACATCTGTATTCTCAAATACTTCTTCTTCTCCGTATATAAGGTATTTATAATCTCCATTAAGTCCAATACGTTCTTTATCTAGTACTGTAAGTTCTGTAGATGTTTTAGATGCATGGTATGCCGTTGGATATGCAAAAAGTACAATTAAAAAAAGGACTCCAAGAAGAAATACATTTTTGTCGTTCATTTGTATATAACCGTTAATAGTTTTCGTCTAAGTGTTTAATTATCTTCCCTAGTGTGTAACATCCGTAGAGTGTAGATGCGGATAAAACTAAAGCTGTTACCCCTAAAAAAATTAATGCGTTCATATTAACTGTGTATTTTTAAGATATAAATATAGAGGTTGAAAACGTCTACACAGAATGGTTTTAAGCATAAACCTTCGTCCTTGTGTCTTATTGCTTATTTTCGTGGTGTTTTCATTTCCACCGGTACTCTGCCTCTATATCATCATCCTTAGTTTCCGAATAACCTTCCATATGATGATAGGTTGGTTTTTACTCTTCTTTTTATAAGTCCATAAGTCTTAGCGAGAGTCGGATGCCAGTGTTCTTATGTCTAAGTAGAGGATGCAGTATGTATCATTTCAACTACATCATATCTTAACCCTTATCTAAAGATACGAAATATCGACCTATACTACAACTTTTAATAAAGATCTTCTGAGAATAGTTTATGTCTTTTCCCTTCCTCTATCTGTTTACTTTCAAGTGCTAGTTCATAAGCTACTGATCTATTTACAAATCTATTTTCGGTAGTTAGGAATCCCTGGAATGCTTTAGTAGATTTCTTTTCTTTTAGTATATAGAATACTTCAAGTATCTCATTGTGTCTTCTTCCTCCTATAACGATACCATTATGTATATTTTTAGGAAGGTGTGTCATTGTCTGTTCCAATGGAAACCATATAGCTGCACAGATTACTTTTTCCATTATAGTTTTAATATGCCTTTTGAAAACAAAGTAGTAATATGAAAGTCTACTACCTTAAGTATTCTACCATTAAAATAAACGTAACTTCCAATAGCTAGGTTTGTAAATAGTTGAAATATAGTGAGAGTCATATAACCTGTTATTTTATTAATGTTGGAGGAAGGAAAGGGAATCGAACCCTTGCAGGCTGTTACACCCGGCTACGGTTTAGCAAACCGCCACATTACCTCTCTGTCACCCTTCCTAGGTTGTTTTATAAGTTATACACTATAAAATTCTTCCTGTATGATGGACTTACTTTCTTATTAACTTCATTTAATAAATGTTCAATCTTTAACCAGTTACCTCCAGCTAATCCTGCTCCTATTCTAGGCATTGCAATATCTTTAACTCCATCGAACCATACTACTAGGCTCTTCATACCTTCAAAGAAAAAATCATATTCAAATAGATCTCTTCTTATTAGTCCTGATTCATAATATACCTTTCCATATCGATCCTGTGTATAGAAGTTTACTATAGTTTTCCCTTCTGGGGTAGTGTATTCAGACCAGTCGCCTAGTTTTTTAGGGCCTAGAGGTGTTCTTAAGTCAGCATTATAAGCTCCAGGCCATTTTTCTTTTATCTGTTTGGCCACTCCGGCACCCATTTTATGATAACAGTTGCAGCCGTGAATAATGACTCTTTCTTCAGCTTCTAGTAAATTACCGAATTTATGTATTACCATTTTCCGCTTCTATTTCTTGTTCCTATTTTTAAATCTAGAAGATATGTTCGGATAGTTGGGTCAGATGTTCCGTACATACTAGCAATCTCAACAGTACTTAGTTTTTCTTCTACATACAGTTCTGCTAAGAGCTCTTTTAGTTTCTGTATCCCTTTTTTAAAATTAAATCTTAACTCTAAGTTAAAAATTTCTCGGATACTTATCAACTTTCTATAGGAAAAAGGTACTCCGTTGTAGGAATAGACTCGGTTAATTTCTTTCTTTCTTTTCTTTTTTGAAATAAACTTATCAAAATTTAGAACCCTACCAAGACTCCACCCTTTTCCTAGGTACGTATCTACCTCGTGTTCCGGAATTCTTTTATTCTGTGGAGGATCTAATCTACATATCCAACATGTTCCGTACTGAGAGTTATTATTTCCTGTCTGCTGTACAGACATAACTTTGGAAAAGTCCTGTTTTTTAAGTTCATAATAACGAGAATTAATGTATCGTTGTTGCTTCTGACCTTCACATCTCATCATCATAAAAGCATGATTCATTTTATGCCATTCATTAGAGCCCTTTTCATACATTTCAGCAAGTAGTGCATGACATATGAAATGCTCTCTTGCTGTAAGTCTTACTAAGTTACTAGAATCATCAGATCCTCCTAGAGACTTCGGTACTATGTGATGCCATTCTCCGTAAACGTCTGACGGAACAGAACTATTTTTTCGTTTACTGATAAGGTTGTGGTAAGCTTTTTTGTAATTCATATAGAAGAAATACGTTAGAACTCCCTGGAGGATTTGAACCTCATGGCATCCATCCAGTCTATTTTTTTGCCAACGGCTTAGAAGGCCGCTTCTGGGGCAGGGAGCTTATGTGTGAGGAAAGCAACGGAGTTGAACCGTAATGCCAAAATACATCTAACTGAGTTCCAATCAGTACCCATCACCGTCAAGGATTACTTTCCTAATGAGGAGAGAGGAGGACCCGACCCCCAGCCTTAGTTAAAAGACGCCTAGTTTTCAAGACTAGTCGAGCTTCCAATAGCTCTGCTTCACTCTCCAAAAAAAAAATGTACCCTGTGGAGGACTCGAACCCCCAACCCTTGGGTCGAAACCAAGAATGATATCCAATTTCAAAGCAACAGGGCATATTTTAAGACATGTATGTAGTCCAGATATCTTACTCGTATGCTCGAAACACCAAAAAAAGCATAGTCGTAGTTACAACCTCAACTACATACCCTGACGGTGTTCATCTTCGGTGTCTAAAAGAGGGACGGGAGGGACTTGAACCCTCAAAATGACAGGGCCACAACCTGCCGACTTTACCAATTTGTCTACCGACCCTAATGGTACCGAAGGAGGGATTCGAACCCTCACACATGAAAGTACTAACTCCTAAGGTTAGCGTGTCTACCGTTCCACCACTTCGGCTTAACCAATTCGTAATGTTCTACGTTCTCTTTCTACCTTCTCTTTTATACAGAAGTAAGGAAAAAATATAAACGTAATGAGGAAAATTCTGAGTGTTTTAAGTGTTGAAGGTCTTGCTGATACTTCTACTGCAGACCAGAAAAAAGCTGTTAAAGTATAGATTATTGCTAGTAATCCTTCCATAAGTTGTTTTTAATTCGAACTAAAAAGTAGTACAGATAGGAGTCGAACCTACACGTTACTTGAACCTCAATCAAGCGCCTCTACCATTTGGGCCACTGTACCAGTTGTAGCAAGAGCGGGGGTCGAACCCGCAATCACTGAATTTTAAGTTCAGTGGCTTTGCCAGTTAGCCTACCTTGCCATAAAGTCTCGTACCTTGTTACCGTTACACCAAGCCCCCACAATTAGGAACTATAGGATTCGAACCTATATCCTTACAAGACTTATTGTAGCCCACCGCGGAATTGAACCGAGATTTCCAACTTGAAAGGCTGGCGTCCTAACCGATTAGACGAATGGGCCATAGGAATCCGAATCAGGATTTGATACCTGAATTTCCTCCACTCATATGGGAGGTGTCTTAATTAGACGATCCGGATATATTAATTGGCTAAAGAAACAGGCTGACCTCCTAGTGGATTCTAACCGTCAGCATTTAAGGTACATTTGCCCCACCTGTTTCTTAAGTCCGGAATGAGGGATTTGAACCCCCGATCCCCTGCTCCCAAAGCAGGTGCGTTAAACCTGACTACGCTAATTCCGGATATGAAGTAGTACCAGGAGTTTAACCTGTACAGTTTATTTGATACATCAGCTACTTGCATTGTGTTTAAATGCTCACTGTTCTCTTATTACACTTATCCGCTCTCACGAAGGTAGCAAGTACCTCTTGCTTTATACTACTTAGTGCCGATATAAGGAATTGAACCTAACCCTCCTACCACCTTACAATTATTAACGGAGAAGTGATTTACAGTCACCCGTAAGGAAATACCGGCAGATATTTTATAATATAGAACCTTTTTTACTAAGGTCCAACTTTTTTTTTT
>SL_7KL_010_BRINEDRAFT_10001460_pt1 | contig 11312 bp, 8 predicted proteins | sample SodLak_010_BRINE_FD_10663 | JGI IMG/M metagenome (IMG submission 10663)
GTCAAATCACCAATATTAGATATATAAAGTCGCAGAATATTCCATTTCTTTGTAATTTTTTGTCCATCGATTAAATCAAAGTTTACCTACAATAGCCGAGTGAACGTAGTTATTTATAGTAGTCCCTTAAGAGAGTATAGTTAAATACTTGTTAAATTTCGAAATCAGTTTCAGTAGCTACATAATAAAGCTCCACATCCATTATTAAGTGATCAATCCATTCTTCAGAATGGCTGATTTCGTCTAATAGTGCCAATGCTTCATCCAAATCCAGTTGCCCTCTGACCAAATAGTGAATTTGTCGAGTTAACTGTACTGTGTTATCCATACTGTGAAAAATTAGTTTATAAAGAGAGAGCTGCGGCTTTCCACCATAGCTCCCTGAATATACTTGCAAAGTGTGCTCAAGCACTTTGCAAAAGTAAATGCGTATCGTGCTCTCATTGGTATGAACCCGAAAAAGTGAATTCCTTACAGTTTTTTTGATATTTTTTATTCATAAACCAAGCCACCCTTCGATATCTCCGTAAGCCGCCAGGATAATGTCTTCGTATCAAAAAGAAGATGGCAAAAATATCCCCCGTTTGTCTCCACCATATAATGAAATTGCTTGCTGCCACCCCGGTATTCGGTGTGATGCTGTCGTATCTTCTTTACGCGAAAGACCTGGCCGTTCTTTCGATGAAACCGGTAGGGATTCAGCCTGTGCTGCAGGCCCTCCCTTTGAAAACCCTTTGTAATATTCAGCACGTTGATGGCTTCGTAGTTGTCTGCTTTCATAGTGTTACCTTGTTTGTTTACTAATCAATATATAGGGGGCTCATGACAACATAGCGTCACCCATGCAAGCGGACGGTTTAATCTTTATATTGACGCAATACGTAGCTCTGTAACACCCTGAAAATAAAAATCAGCGAATGACAATAACGCAAGACGTTCACTTTCTATATAACTTGTTTCCTGAAGCCAAAGATAACGATCAACAACTGATGGATGCCGTCAAGAGATTCTATTCGGTTGGCCCATTTGAACCAAAGGTAGAACGGCAGGATGATCAGGTTCACATTACACTGGATGTTGATCGAATTGAGGCTGATAATGATAAATATGGAAGGTTGGTGTCGCTTGCTGAAAACGAAAAGTTTGATAAAGCCATTGAACTGGCTGATGAGCTTATTGAAAACGCTCCAAATATCAGTGAATATCATCGGGTACGTGGACAAGCTTACTCCGAAAAAGGAGACCAGGAAGAAGCTATCAATTCTTTGATTGATGCCCTGAAGTGGAATCCCAAGAACGAATGGGCACTGCTTATGATCGGTAACATCTATGCTCGTTTCAAAAAAGATATGGAAACAGCTCTGAAGTATTTTGACAAGGTGTTAGAAGTGAAACCTGACGATTATCACGCTTTAAACAATATCGGAGTTCAGCTCTTTGAAGCTGGCCGTAAGGACGAAGCACTAGAATACCTGCACAAAGCACTGGAAGCTAATCCTAAGTACCCAAACACCTTGTTTGCCTTTGCTATGATTGCCTACCGGGAGAATGATTATTCCAAGGCGTTTGAGTACAGCACCAAATCACTTCGCAACCAGACTAAGAATGACGAGTTATACGACAACGCCGTTAAGATGGCACTCTCCAGCGCAAAGGAATTAACCGGAGAGATTGATGGACTTGGTATCGCTGAAGAATACATGCAATCACTGTTTGATCGCTTTGATGTGGACATTAAGATGGAAGCAGATCCTGAAATTCCTACGGCTGCGACTATGCAATATGCAGAGGTCTATCAGCGAAACCATCACCTGATTAAGTATAAGCCCAATCATCCGGCAGTGGCTCATTTGGTGGTGCACGAACTCATGCACCTGGAACTTCGGGAACAAGCCAGAGCGGAGAATGTAAACAAACTGTTTACTACGACCGATTCTACTAAAGCTTCTTTCCGGCTGACATTCAAGAAAGATGCCGAACGACTAAAAAAGAAAGGGGTACCTGAATCCAATGTCCGGGGTTTTATGGATTCAATGGCCGATGGTTTGAACCGACAAGTATTCAACACACCGATTGATGTATTTATTGAAGATCGAATCTATAACCGTTTTGAAGAGCTGCGACCTTTCCAGTTGCTATCGCTTCATGCCAACACAATGGAAGGAGCTAATTCGAATACCCGACCGGATATCATTAAGAATGCTCCCAATAAAGTTATTTCAGCCTCTACAACCTACGGGCTGGTTCATGCTTTACAGCTGAAGGATTTGTTTGGTGTTGATCTTACCCATGAATTCAAACCGAAACAGCGAGAAGTTGAAACGGCCAGTAAATTCTACGAAGAATACCTGGAGCACAAGGATGATAAGGAAGCTGGCATCGAATACGACCTTATTCAGTTTTGGGCAGAAGACCTAAGCCTTGATCGGTATTTCAATCTCATTGAGGAGAAGAATCAAAATAATTCAGCTGATTCCATACTGGACAAAATAGAAAGTGACCCTTACGGATTGGATGAAGATGATCCCTCCAAAGACCGGAAAATGAAAACCTTCATGGAGAAACATGGCGGGGATGATTTAAACATGGCAGTAGCTATGTATATGGTGGGTGCTCTCCAGTACTTTGATGGCATGGATAAGGCCAAAATCAAAGAGATTGCCTTTGATATCGCCAAAGTAGGTACTGCCGGAATTGATCCTAAAAAAGATGGGTATCGAATTCCGAGTATCCCAGATAGTAATTTTTCAGGCTATCAGACCTTGGCTTATTTTTATGTGAGCTGGGCATTGGCTGTTCCTGAAATGGTTCCGAGCCTTGGGTTGTCTTTTGAGAATGAATACTCTCTTGCTAAGAATTATTACAATCAATAAAAACTTCGATAAATAAATACTAAAATGGAATCACTTGAGGATCTAATTGTAAGAATCAAACATTATCGACAAGATGGAATTCCAAATCTTCACAAGATTGTGTTTGGAGTAACGCCAGCTGTCGAACTTGGAATAGAAAACCTTGCTGCTAAAATTGAAGAAATTGATACTAGAGGTAGTACCCCAATCGAGTCACTTCATATAATAAATCAATTTCTTATTAGTGATGATGAAATAGCATTGTCTGAAAAAGTTGAGAAAATTTTACCATTAGCTGAAGAGCTTAATGATGCTGTGAATAAGGCAAGAAGTTTAAGTACTGTTGAGCATATGTTTGCCAAACTTGGAGAACCAATAAAACCATTTTTAACCGAGAGAAGAGAAATAGTTCAGAAAGCTGACGATTATTTAGATGATGCTGAATTGTTTGTTAATTCACTTATAGAACTAAGTGACCAGATTAAATAAACCTCACAGAGTTTAAATTTCAATCACATAAAAATTCAAGACTACTTCTAATTAACGCAAAACAATAGCCTCACTTTCCGGATCATATTTATAATCCACAATATCTCCGGTGATGATTAATTTTATCGCGTTTTCGATTACATCTAAAGGGGCAATAAACCATTCTCTTGGGGTGTGACGTCGGCCTTTGTCATCAAAAACATCTACTTCAAGACAGGAGCTTCCAAAGAAGTTATGAATGAGCTGTTCAAACTTTTGTGGATTCATATTATAGCATTTCCAACCGGCGACATATTCTACTGGAGCCATCAAGTAGGTTGGTTCTTTATCAGCATTTTTTAAGCGATCATGAATCTCATTTTTAGAGTAGCCGATTTTATAAAGGTTATCAACTGATGCTATATGTTCATCAGTGCTTTTTGACTTGAGTACATATATATATCCAGCTTCTTCATCATCTTGAGTAACATTAGAAAAATTCTCAAGGAAATTTTCATTTACCTCCTGAAAATTCTTTGTCACAGCCTTACCGTTTTGAAGTAATTGTTTATAGAGAGAGCGGTAGAGCATATTTGACACAGTTCCATTCTCAAATATTACTCTTGTTCGTCCATCTTTACGTACACGCGCACCGCTATCAAATTCCTGGACTTCTGTCTCAAAATCTACTTTCTCCAAATAGAGAAGGATACCATTATGAACATAAAATTCTCCAGGTCTAAGGTTATCCTGTTTGAATTTTGCCTGCTTTCTTTTTCCTTCTGATAGTTCCTTTTGAATCTTCTTAAAAAGCGGCTCATATTCCTCGAAGTTTTTGCATGGTTTTCGTCTGGCCACAAAATCTGCACTGGCTCTCTGATCTTCTTTTGGAACGTGTTTAAAATCAAATAATCCTTCATCCTCACCGCTAATTAGGTCCAAATCTTCGTCTTCAAGGATGTCATCTAAAGATTCCGGCTTCTTAGTAGCCATATATTTCTCAGACTCTGGTTCGTTGACTTCAACATTAGGTAGTAAGTCAACTTTGTCATGTTCCTTCAATTGAGCTGCTTTCTTTGGATCTTCCCGGATACCTTTTAAACGAAAGTAAAGCTTCGATTCTGATATGTTGGATGTGTTAGCTTTAGGCTCCCTATTATTCTTTCGTACAAATTCTTCAATTTCTTTAAAAGAGTCGATCAACCGTTCATCTGATGTTCTTGATGAGGATTCCTTTTTCTTTTCCTCAATCAAGTGGAAATCATCATCATTAAAAATCTCATCCAGCGAATTGTACTTTTCTTTGTCAGGCATTTCGCTTTCTCTTTTGGTCATTAATAAAAATGATCGCTTCGGCCATTCGTTTTTCTAAAGGATCATTTGAATTAAGCTCGGGCTTTTTGCCATAGGTGTTTATAAACTCTTTGATCTTGGGATAGAGTATGAGTACTTCTTCCTCTGTCATGCTGATTCTGGTAGCTTCGATGGTTTCCTGAATAACCTTCAGCACTTTAGTGGTAACGGACTTTGAAAGCACTTCAAAAGCTTTTTGGAACGGATTTATCGTATCAATTAGATCAATGTGAATATCTTCAATGTTGACAAATCTACCTGCCATGCGAACAAATCGCTGATCTCCGGTTTCTTTTACCTCTCCATTCTTAATTACGGAATCAAGTACTACGTGCTGCCTTACTTCTTCAACTTCGTTATCATCCAATTCAGGATATTTAACCCGGATAATTTTCGGAATCATCACCTTATTAATGACTTCCGGATCTACATTTCCGGGCATAGCCTTCACCATTTGATCATCCTGCAAAATTGCGGCTTTTAAATCATTTAAATCTGTATCAAGTATATCCTTCACTCTTTGAGAAGAAGGTTCCTTTAAACCTCTGACTATAATTTCTCCAGGTCCGGATTCATCGTCATCAGATTTTTTAGTCTTGAACTTCCAGTTTGGAGCTAGCACCTGTTCCATCAGTAAAGAAGCTGTAATTGCTTTAAGCATGTTATTTACCGAAACCTTTACTTCTTCATCAGCAGCGTCCGGTTGTGCAATTAGGTTGGTAAACTGAGCATGGGTTTTATTTTCACTATCCCTTGTGGCCCGACCGATGATTTGAATAATTTCTGTGAGTGATCCTCTGTATCCAACCGTTAACGCATGTTGGCAGTAAGGCCAGTCAAAACCTTCTTTAGCCATTCCAAGAGCAATTATGAGATCCATATCGTCAACATCATTCATACTCCTGAGATATTCAACGATTCTATCTCGGTCTTTAGAAGTGTCTTCCACCAAATCAGCTACTTTAATCACCTTCCCATCTTTATGGCGTTTTACGTGTATAACTCCTGTTTCAGAATCTTGTTTAACGACCTCGCCAATCGTATCGAGAATGGTGTTTACTTCGTTGTATTTTTCTTTAGTTGATTCTCCTGAATTTACGTTTGGGATATGCAGGATGGTCTTCTTATCGGTGTCTAAAACTTCAGAAATGGCAGTTGTGTACTTACCTTGATAAAAATGATAACCGATGCCTAACGACTTCAGATGTGTATATCCATTAAGCTGCTCATAATAGGTGTAAGATACTTTGGTGAATTTTGCTTCATACTTGGGCAAAAGTACCGGAACACTATCACCACGAAAATATGATCCTGTCATTGCAATAATATGTGCAGAGGACTTTTCCATGATGTCTCTTAGTATTTCACCAAGCCGATTATCGACATCTGCCGAAACGTGATGAAATTCATCTATGGCAAGTAAAGTATCATCAAATACTTTTTCGTCCAGTCCTTCACAAGCAAATCGTAATGTAGCATGGGTACAGATAAGTACCTCTTCGTTAGATTCCATGAAATTATTAAATGCCTTCACCTTGCTTTGTTCACTACCTGGAGTACAAAGATTATATTCGTCTTTTGGCTCCCAGTTTGCAAAGAAACCATGAGATTTCAGATTTGTTTTTGCGAACGAACTTCCAATTGACCGTTCAGGAACGGCTACTATAACTTTCTTTATTCCCTGGTATTTCAGCTTATCCAACCCGAGGAACATGAGAGCTCTGGACTTACCAGAAGCGGGCGGGGCTTTTAATAGCAAGTATTGTGCATCCCTTGCTTCATAAGCGCGAGCCTGCATCTCTCGCATGCCCATATCATTGGTTTTGGTACTGTTTCCAGTTTGGCTATATGTTACATCTACAATATTGGGCATGTGATTAAATTAATTTTGTTTCTCAAATAGAGTGTCTTTTTCCTTTTCAGTCTGAACCTTCTCTTCATAAAGCTTAAATAAATACTCCAGTCTTTGCTCATCACTTTCAAAAGATCGACTACGGAAACATTTTTCTATAACTTCATCATTTGCTATATGAGCTTCTTTAAGATCTGTGGGCATTTTTTCCGGATCGTACAATTCAGCAAGAGTTTTATCTGTATGTTTCTCACGTTCTTCCAATATCCGAAAAACACATTGGTTGATTTCTTGTTTTCTTCGTGATGATATTAATGGGAAAGGGAAAGTATTATAACAAAGAGAGTTAGAGTACCTGATATCCATTTTTAATCTACCACCAACAGCTTTTGTCCAAATCATATGAATCTTTGAAGAAATGAAACCAAATATATATGGTTCAGGATCATATACAACTTGTGCTGCATCTGTAACGATTACATCACTTGGTACTATCCCTGCTACCAAATAATCTCTTCTAATGGTAGTGGTTCGTGGTAGAATCAATAAAGATTCTTTTGCTTCATGCACATATCTAAACCTATATGGTATATCAATCAGGGATTTAGCAACCTGACCACCTTGTTTTCTATATTGAAGAACTTTATCAATTCTTTCTCTTACTTCTTTAATTTCCATTGCCTCATCAAGTACAGATTCATTTAACCACAAACACCACCTACCTTCATTTGTTAAAAAGTCATGAGCTCCATATAAAGGTCTAATAAATTTTTCAATCCTTTTATCATTACTAACCAGCCTTTCTTTCTCAGCTGTCTCGAAAATTAAATTTCCACCTTCTATGGCTTGGTTACCATACACTAGAGGTGGAATATCATTACTTGGTTTACTTTTTTTATGTACAATGATGTTACTGTTTTCAGTTAAATACGGTGAGATATTTTTAACTTTTTTGGATAAACCATCTGAGTATAAGAGCTTTTTATCAGTTGATGTTTTTCTCAGACCAACAATTACAACATAAACTGCCGCATTCTTTTTTGCGTTGTTATCCCACAAAAATGAACGGTGGGCAAAATCGATTTCATTATCTTTCTCAAAAATGTGCGGCCATAAAAGTGAGACTTGTTCACCTTGGCAAATAGAGTTTGTTGATACAAAGGCACTTTTAGAATTGTCATAATTATATTCAGCAGCTTTTAAAAACCAAGCACTAACATAATCAAGGCTGTTTACTCCTTTGATATTTCCAAATACTAATTTCAAGTCTTTTTTATGAGATGCTTTTTGATTTCTAGCTCCCAGATAGGGGGGGTTACCCAAAATATACACTTCTTCATTTCTAGAAGGTTTGCAAACGCTCTCCCAATCTATTCGACAAGCATTATCACGTACAATTTTACCAGCCTCTTTAAGTGGTAGAGTCGGGTTCATTCTGCCAAACTCTTCAAAAAACTCCATGTTTATTTGGTGTTCTGCTAGCCATAAAGACAACTGAGCTATTTCATGTGCAAAATCATCTAATTCAATACCGTAAAATTGAGTTAACTGAACCCGAGAAAACAACTCTACTTCATATGAAGCAGCTAAGTCCATTTGAGTTTCGGGAATAATGGAAAGCTGTTCCTCCTTTGCTTTAAATCCAGAGGCAATTTTCTTCAATTCAATTAGCCGGCGAATGATTTTCATCTCCAATCGCCGAAGTTCTTTATACGCAATAATCAAAAAATTACCAGAGCCACATGCGGGATCAAATACCTTAATCTTAGATATACGCTCGAGCAAACGTATTAGCTTACGAGGTTCATTACTTCCTTTCTCGTATTCTTCATATAAATCATCCAGAAACAGAGGTTTTATCACTTTCATGATATTTGGAACAGAGGTATAGTGCATTCCCAATCCACCTCTGTGTTCGGGCGTTATAACCGCCTGCATCATAGAGCCAAAAATATCGGGGTTAATAGCCGACCAGTCTAACTCTCCACTATTAATAATGGCTTGTCGAGAACGCCGAGTGAACTTAGGAGATTGGATCTTATCTTTAAAAAGACCACCGTTTACATAAGGGAAGTCATTAAGGTAAGCCGGAATGTCCCCTCTATCTGATTTCTTAGTGTTGAGTACTTCAAAAAGTTTGTCCAGGTATTCATTGAGGTCACTGCCATCTTCTTGAGTATGTGACGCGAGAGCATTAGTGAATTGTCCATCTAAAAATATTTTAGTGTCCTCTGCAAAGAAACAAAATAGGAGACGAGATAAGAACACGTTTAGTCCGTGAATGAAATCGGGATCATCATCCGGATTATCCTTTTTAATCTCATCAAACAGCTTAGCCATCTTTTCCGCTGCTTTAACATCAGCCGGATTTTCATTCTGGTGATCAGTTTTTTCCATTCCAGCCCAAGGCAAAAAGAAATCATAATGTTTAGGCAAATCCTCCATTGGGACATCAAGATTCTCTTTAGTCTTTACATCCCTGGCCAGTAGGGTCTTAAAATCCGTAACTACAATAAATCGCTGCTCATGTTTCACCTGATCAGCCAATTTCATCAATTTTGCATGTAAATCTTCTTCGTGCTCTATCTTATAATAAACCCGCTTTTTCCATGAAACCACGTCATCGTCAGCTTCATCGGAGAGGTCATAGCTTCCTTTTTTAAGGCGAGTAATCGAAGCTTTTGGAAGCCCGTAGGCCAAGAGTAGTTCATAAATAAATTCTTCTTCAGAGTAATCCTCGATTAATTCTTTGAGGTTTTCTTCAATCTGAGCAATGTTCATATAGGTCTTTTAGGTATGCCAAGCATTAATAAGTAAAGATCGAATAATAATATTGTTTATAGCCCCATTCAATTATTACGGTAAATAACTGCAAAACATATATTAAGGTGGTTCGACTGTACCTAACAGTCACAAAAGGTCAATACCAGGCCTGGAGCAGCGGTAGGTAACCTAAGCTCCAAGAGCCGGAATGGGATTGTCAAACGGATTTTTTAAAACTACTTTCTATACAGAAGCTAGTGACCACCACTTGATGTACAGCCGGAAGCAGAATTGGGGCTCAGCACTCAGAAACAAAAAAGCCCGATTAAGGGCGCGAAAAGTTGGCGGAGCAAGGCGCGGGCTTGTTTATAGTCTTATATTTCACTGTTTACTTAAAAAAACCCTTCCCTTCCATAATCACTGCTACTTGTAAATAGGGTAATTTTGAATCCCTCTAATTCTGCATTCGGCAGTTTATTGTCAAATATTATGACTTGTTTATCTTTAAAAGTGGAGTCTATTTCTGTAAGTATTAAATCCACCTTAACCTCTTCTTTCTTGTTCTTTGTGATTTCTTCTCTGTAGTTACCTATCGCTGTGTCGAAAACATTGAAACCAAAATATGGGAGATTTTTCTCTGTACAATGTTCAAGTAATGTTAGTAGAAAATTAGTATTTAAAATGGCTCGATAACCTTTTCCAAAGTCAGATCTTTTGCTTCCATTGATTAAAACATCATAGTTGTCATAGTCGAAACCAATTTCAGGTTCAGAAAAGATTTCCCAGTTAATAAGCCTTTGAGTAAACTTATCTAGAAAAGTTTTTAAGTTTTCTTCAAATAACTCTTCATCAAATTTTAAGATCTCACTTTCAAACTCTCCAATCGTCTTTTTTAAATTCTCTAGCTCTTTTTGATAAGTAGATATGTAGTCATCATATTTCTTTTTTTCTCTTTCTAATGACTTAACCTTCGTAAATTCATTTAACATTGACTTTGAGTCTTCTAACTTAGGAATGAAATCAATGTTCAATTGTTGTTCAAAATTCGAGACAGATTTTTCTAGCTCTACTAATTCTTCTTTTGATTTGGTTAACTGTGTTTTTAAGCTTTCAATTGTACTCTCCAAATCTGATCTATGTCTATATACTCTCTTTAGTTCTGATTTTATGGCCTTGATGAATTCATCATGATCTAGGTTAACGTTACAAACCTTTTGATATTCATGCTCTTCTATAGGCCTTTCACACATAGGGCATGCAACGGTTTCTAAGTTGGAAAGATAATATTCCCCATCTAAAATAAACTTGAGCCTTTGTTCATCCGCTTCATACTGTTCTTTTAGCAAGTCAAAACGCTCTTCTAATTGCTTAGATGAAAAGATTTCCTTACTGAGTTTTTCTATTTGTTCATTTTTTTCATTTATCTTTTTTTGAATATCATTGGCACCGGCAATTTGTTTGTGGATCTTATCTTTAATGTGTTCTGACCCCTCTTCAAAAAGCGGAGCCATAGAGATGTTTTCAAGTTCTTCTTGTACGTCCTTTGACTTTTCCCTATTTATTTCGATGCGATTATTATAGTCCGTGAGTTTTTCCTTGCTCCTCTTTAATTCCTTTTTAGACTTAATAGCTTCTTCTTTGTTATAAAAGAATCCATTAGTCAAAAACATTTTAAATGCATTCTTGCCGTATGTAATATTAACATATTTGCCGTCAGTAGAAGGAGAAGTATCTTTAATTATTTCATTTTCATCCAACATATATAGATGTTGGACCCCTCTAGGAGTTACATTTTTTAGTTGGGATTGATCATTTCTGATAACCAATCTCTCGTTAATCCCAGATAACTCTAATAATAAATTTGATAAAGTATAGCTATTCCTTTTATATGAGGCATTCAACTCTTTTTCTTCATCAAATAGTTTTGAACCTGCTACATTTGAGTGGACACGGAGTTAAGGTATATTGCGGTGTTCAAATACATACATAAAGAATGAGTACAAAGAAAACACGTAAACGCTATA
>SL_7KL_010_BRINEDRAFT_10001461_pt1 | contig 11311 bp, 12 predicted proteins | sample SodLak_010_BRINE_FD_10663 | JGI IMG/M metagenome (IMG submission 10663)
CCGGAACGCCGCATGGTCTACGACATCAACGACTTCGACGAGACACTGCCGGGCCCCTTCGACTGGGATCTCAAGCGGCTGTCAGCCTCCCTCGTGATCGCGGCCACGCATCGCGGCTTCGGCGACGAGGCCGGCAGCGACGCGGTGAGGTCGGCCACCCACACCTACCGCACCAAGATGCACGAACTCGCGGACGCCGACGTGCTCGACGTCTGGTACCAGAGTGTCGCTGACCACGACATCCTGGAAGGGCTCGACGACCGGGTCGCCGACGGTGAGCTCGAGGCCGACGCCCCGGCCGCCGCCCGGAAGCTGTTCGACCGCGCCCAGCGTCGCACCAGCCAGCAAGCCGCCCGCAAGCTCACCGAGGTGGTCGACGGTGAGGTTCGATTCCGGGAGGACCCGCCCATCCTGTCCCGTGCGGCGATGCCGGCCGACGGCTTGGAACGGGTGTCGTACTACCTCCAGGACTACCGCGAGAGCCTCCCCGCGTACCGCCAACAGGTGCTCTCCCGTTTCGAGGTGATCGACGTCGCCCGGCGCGTCGTGGGCGTGGGAAGCGTCGGCACCCGCGCCTACGTGGTGCTGCTACACGGCCGTACGGCCGACGACCCCCTCATCCTGCAGGTCAAGGAGGCTGGGCCTTCCGTCCTCGAGCAGCACCTCGGGGCCAACCCGCTCCCGCCTGCTGGACGGCGCGTGGTCGAGGGCCAGCACCTGATGCAGTCCGCGAGCGATCTGTTCCTCGGCTGGCTGAGCACGAGCGAGTTGGACGGGCAGGAGCGCGACTACTACGTCCGGCAGTTCCGGGACAAGAAGGGCAGTGTCGACCTGGAGCGGATCAGGAGCCCGAAGCGGCTCGTCGCCTACGCCAGCCTGTGCGGGGGCCTGCTCGCTGCAGCCCACGCCCGCAGCGGCGAGCCCGCGGAGATCGCGGGCTACCTCGGTACGGGCGGCCGGTTCGAGGAGTCGCTCGTGGCGTTCTCGCATGACTACGCCGACGTCAACGAGTCGGACCACGCCCGGCTGCTCGAGGCCATCGCAGACGGGCGGATCGACGCGGAGATCGGTGTCTGAGGGCGACACCACCGCCGGGAAGGACGTCCGCGCGCAGGGCGAGGAGTGGGCCCACGGCGAGTGGACCGACCGCAACCTCGTGTGGCCGTCCGCCCGAGGCACACCGCTGACCCCGTCCAACCTACGCCAGCTGCACCAACCGCGAGGCGGCGATGCTGCGGGCGTGCTCAACTCCTCCTTTCATGCGGGATACGCGCATGTCATCACGCTCAGCGCATCCGTACTCAGGTCGCGTTCCCCACGTTCCGTTACGCGAACCGGGGATCTGCCCCCTTCCTCGCCGGTTGAGGTGACGCAGCGCGTTCATCGACGTGCCGACGCGCCGTCGTCACGCGTCCTCGCACGGCGGCTGCTCCTACACCCCTCCCCTCTCCTGCCGACAGGCCCGTACGTCAGGCCGTCACGGACGTTCTTGAGGGGAGGTCGAAGGATGCAGGTCTCGAGCATGATTCCCGGACCACCGGTCCATCCCGGACGCGGTGCGGGCCGCCTCGCTGCGGCCGCGCCGCCAGCGGAGGCCACGACCGCGGGCCGCCCCACCGCTGTCGCAGCCGAGGAGGGTGACGAACCCACCACGCCCGGCGGCAGCCAGACGCCGTTCACCCACGCCCGCCACCAGGGCAACGGCAACAAGACCGGCATCCACCGGCGGCTCGAGGCCGCCGACGCTGCCCAGAAGTACCAGGCGGAACTCGGCCTGACACCCCCCGCCGCCGAGACTGGCGAGGAGGCCACGGTCCCGCCACCGGTCGAGACCGCGCCTGAGGCGCCGGCCCTCGACCCCGACCCGGTCGACCTCTCGGCACCCGAGCCCCTCGACCCGATCGGTGTTGAACTGCCCCCGGTCGACCCGATCGAAACCGACCTGCTCGACGCGCTGGAGGAGGCCGCTGCCGCCCCTACCGAACCTGAGCCCGCCTGATACGGAGCGACCCGAACGACCGACCTTCCGCCACCACGACCGCACCGGCATCCTCGACAGGGTGCCGGTGCGGACGTTCCTACGAGTGCACACGCTGACGGTGGGTTCGCGACCGCACGGAAGCTGCTGGCACAGACGCAGCACCTCGTCGGCATCGGTCCCTGGCGCGGGCGTGATGGGTGCGGACGGTTCCGCTCTGCTCCGTTCCAGACAGAGCTTGGGCAGGATGTGGGCCGGGGCAGCAGTCCACGGTCGTCCCCGGACCACCAACCGCAGAGGCTGCCCCACATCGCCGGGAGTCAACCCCAACTTCCACCCTTTCTCGGGACGTGATCGAACCGGCGATGGGCAGGCGCATGGGCAGGTCACTCTCACGGGGTCGCTGCGGCTCCGCTGGCCCCGCGGCGAAGAGTCACTGCACGCTCGTACGGAAGGGATCGCCGGCTAGCAACCGTTCGTGCATCGTCGTCGTGACGGCGCATCCATGCGTGATATCGTCTTTGGGATATCAAAGGTGGTTCCGTGCCTAACGTGCTCATCCGCAACGTCGATCCGGCCACATTGGCTCGTATCGACGCTGCCGCCCAGCGAACCGGCCTGAGCCGCAACGCGCTGCTGCGCGAGCTGCTTGCCCGCTACGCCAACGAGCAGGAGAGCGGAGCGCTCACCGACCAGCAGATCGAGGCGTTCGGCGCATCGGTGCGCGACCTGCTCGAAGAAGACACCCGGGCAGCGGCGTGGCGTCGGTGACCTCCAAAGCGACCTACCTGGTCGACACCTCTGCCCTCGCACGCCTCTCGGTTCCACAGGTCAGCGACGTACTGCGTCCGCGGATCGACGCGGGCCGGGCAGCCATCACCGCGGTGACCTGGCTAGAGATCGGCTACACCGCACGCTCCCGCTCCGACCACGATCGATCCCAAACACGGATCCTCGAGCGGCTCCAGCTCGTCTACGGCTCACCCCGCAGCGAGCGGCGTGCGATCGAGGTGCAGCAGGCGCTCATGAACGTCGGGCATCATCGAGCGGTCAAGCTGCCCGACCTGCTGATCGCTTCCACTGCAGAGGTCGAAGGGCTCACCGTGCTGCACTACGACGCCGACTTCGACCGCATCGGGACCGTCACCGAACAACCCGTCGAATGGGTCGTACCTGCGGGCACGGTTTCCTGAACGATGCGCCGCACCATCATGCAACGGCTGCGCGACCAAGCCCCACCCGGCGCGGGAGCATCCCACTACCCGAGCGCGGGACGGCCTATGTCAAGAGCGCTGGCATCAAGGCCCCCCAACGAATTCGGGCGGCTACGGACGTGGGGCGTGCAGCAATCGAACCTGCGACCTCTTGCATGTCGACCAGCGACACCGGGTCCAGCGCCGTCCACCACGGTCCACGAGACCTGCACTGATCAGGGGCGATACTCAACCGACGTCCAGCACCGTCCAAACCGATCTAGACGCGTTTGCCGTCAAACGGGCTGTCAGGAGCGGGTTCCCATATGGCGGGGAGGTAGGTCCGGGAGCCGTCGGGAACCCTTGCTAGCGTGCGACTTCCGGCGAGTTCTTCGTACGGAGCTGGCGAGAGACGATGCGACGCCGCGACCCACCTCAACGGATGACGTAGGTCCCTTGGTCGTCGAGAAGTCCACGCAACGCTGCATAGGGCGTCACCGCACTCGTGCGGGGGTTCGTACTTGGTTGGTTCGTGATCTCGATGGCATAGGTGCCGATGGAGCCCCATGCCGACAGACGGTGACTCACTAGTTCCACGTTCGGGTCGGCGATGAGGCGCACCTCAACCGAGTCGAGCCCAACGGTCGCGAGCCCGACGGTTGCTGCCACGTTGGTGCTCTCTGGAAACCGTTCGACGACGTCGCGCGCGCTCCCTTGGAAGACCGTGGCTGGCTCGCCGACCGAAAGAGCAGCATGCACCTCCGGCGGCATCCAGTCCTCGAGGAGAGCATCCGCTGGCTTTGTGGTGATGAGCTTCACTCCCGACAGGCCTCCAGACAGCGAAGCCGCGCGAAGGATGTCCACACCCCCAAGAGCACCGGTCGAGATGAGCAACCTGCCGCTGCCGGCGACGAGGAGCAGGTCGAGCAGGTCGCTGTCCGCAAGCGCACCAACGCTCAACACCAGGAGGTCGGTTCCTGAATGGATTACCCGCTCCGCATGTTCAAGCACGGCACCCTGGCCGGCGGCCTCGACGATGATGTCAGATTCTTGGATCAGGTCGTCGACGCTGCCGCAAGCCCGGGATCGTGGTGCTCGGCTCGCAAGGACTCCGCTGAGCTCGAGGCCATTGCCATCACGCTCGATCTCATCGGCCAGTACGCGGCCGATGGCACCATGGCCGATGAGACCGACTCGTCGGAGGCTTGTGGGCGCGGTGCCGAGAACTTCGTCCGACCTTCTCATTCGACCCACACCGATTTCATGTTCACGAACTCGTGAATCCCGAGGTCGCCAAGTTCCCGACCGTAGCCAGAGTCCTTGACGCCACCGAAAGGCACTCTCGGATCGGATCGGACCATGCCGTTCACGAAGACGTTGCCCGCGTCGATCTCTGGGGCCATCGCCACGGCACGCTCGCGATCCTCACTGAAGATGCTGCAACCCAGTCCGTACGGGGTTGCGTTCGCGAGTTCGACCAACTCTCGTTCATCGTCTCCGATGAGCAAGGCTGCGGCGGGCCCGAAGAGCTCCTCTATCGCCGCTGCACTGTCTGGCGCGACATCCGTGAGAAGTGTCGGCGGATAGTAGAAGCCGGGACCGTCCAGTCGCTCGCCACCGAGTACCGCCGTGGCACCCGCGGCACGTGTTGCTGCCACCTGGGCCGACAAACCCTCCAGGATGTCGCGCCTGGCGAGTGGCCCGATGTTCGTCCCGGCAGCTTCAGGGTCACCAACGATGTAGGTCGACATCTCCTCCACCAGACGATCCCTGAACTCCGCCGCGATCGAGCGCTGCACGACGAAACGCTTCGCGGCGATGCAACTCTGCCCGCCGACGAACAGCCGTGCCTTCGCACCAACCCGCGCCGCCAGATCCAGATCGGCGTCGTCCAAAACGATGAAGGGGTCGGAACCGCCGAGTTCGAGTCCGACCCGCTTTACGACCTTACCAGCGGCGGCAGCAACGGCTCGACCGGCGCGGACGCTGCCGGTCAATGTCACCGCACTGATCCGGGGATCGGCGATCAAGCCTTCCGTTCCGGGATCGGGGAGGAAGAGCACCTCGAACACCCCGGGCGGAACCTGCGCCTCCTCCATGATGTCACGAATAGCCATCGCGGAGCCACTGACGTTCAGCGCGTGCTTGAGCACGATCGTGTTTCCTGCCACCAGGTTAGGGGCGGCGAAGCGAAACACCTGCCAGAACGGCAGGTTCCACGGCATGATCGCCAGGATCGTTCCCAAGGGATCAGGACGAACCTGGACAAGAGGGTCGCCTGGAGCATCGAGGACCGTCTCCGGCTGCAGCAGACTGGGTCCACGTTCGACGTAGTGGTCACAGACCCAGATGCTCTTGTCGATCTCACCGGCGGACTGGTCAAGGGGCTTGCCCATCTCCCGGGTGATCAGCAGCGCATCCTCATCACGACGACGCTCGAGGACGCGGGCGATGCGTGAGAGAACGTCGGCTCGTTCCCCCGGGGACCGCCGACACCAGTCGGATCGAGCCTGAACCGCCCGTTCCAGTGCTGACTCAACCTCCGTCTCTGTCGAGTAGGCGTGCCGGTCCAAGGTCTCGCCGGTGGCAGGGTTCACGGTCTCGATCATCATCGATCCTCTCCGGTCGGGGCGATCACCGCAACACTCGTTCGGATATCCAGTCGCGTGTCAGTTCCGCGAGCTGTTCACTGAAGCCCAGGTAGAAGTGCTCGGCGCCTTCGAACGTGTGCGAGGTGAAGCTCGGCGTACGTGCAGCCTGCTTCGCCAGCAACTCAAAGACTGCATCGACTCGATCGGCAGGGATGGTCTCCTTCTGCGTCCCGAACGTCGCGAGGATGGGGACCTGAACCTCCGACAGTGCCCGAAAGGCACGGTCGCTACCGCGTTCGTACAGGTCCATGACATCCCACGACGGCTGCAGACCGAAGCGGTCGACGTAGGCGGCGGCCGAGATCGGCTGGCGCATCAGGCCGACACTGCACTCGGGGGGCATGATCTCGTCGCCGTTGCCTTCGGCCACCATCGACCCGGCCATCGCCAGGAAACGCTCAAGCTCGTCCTCGGTGTAGCGGCTCTCGTGCATAGCGATCAGGTCGGCGGTGGATGCGAGCACGAGACCAACCAGCTCAGGGCGTCCTCGGTCCGCGACGTAGTGCGTAGAGCGCAGTGAGCCGAGGCTGTGACCGAAAAGGACGATGCGCTGGTAGCCGCGCTCGAGCGCCTCACGAACCCACACGTCGACATCGGCTACTCCTGCCGCAAACGGGTGATAGGCACCTCCGCCCTTGCGTGCTTCTCCTGCATTCGGGAGCTCATCGATGTGCAGCAGGTCTGCTTCTCTGAGGTCGCCTCGGATCAACCCGATCCCGGCCCGGGGCAGAACGGCCGCCAGACCCTGACTGACATGACTGCGCGCGGTGCTGCCAAGGCCGTGCACGTAGATCACGGCCAGATCGCGCTCTCCGTCAGCCTCGTGGACCAGGCCGAACAGTTCCGTCCCGTCCTCGGCCTCGCGCTTGATGACATCTGCCTGCATGTGAGTGTGCTCCCGTCAGGGGTCAGTGGTAGTCGGGCGCGGAGATTTGGTGGGGTTGCTCAGGGGTTCCCGTCGACCCGACCTTTGGCTCAACGCACCAGGAAGAGCGCAAGGTCTGGGAACGCGATCAGGATGGCAAGCCCGAGGACCAGCGGAACGACGAACCAGACGCTGCCGCGGATGATCTCGCTGAATGAAGCGTCCGGGACGACGCTCTTCAAGATGAACAGGTTCAGGCCCACGGGTGGGGTGACCATCCCGATCTCGATGTTGAGGGTGAACATCACCCCAAACCAGATGGGGTCGTAGCCAAGCAGCACCACCGCCGGCGCAAGGAGCGGAACCATGATGACCAGGATGCTCAGCGGGTCCATGAACATGCCCATCAGGATGAGCACGATGTTGATCGCGATGAGGATCGCCCAGGGTGGGAGGTCGAGGCCGGTCAGGAGACCTGCCAGGCCCTGGGGTACGCCGAGCAGGTTCAACATGAAGGCAACGAAGAGTCCGCCGATCACCAGCAGGATGAACATCGCCGTGGTCTGAGCGGTGCTGCTCAGCGCCATCCAGATCTCCTGACGAGAGATCCGAGCGACCACGAACACGATGATGGCAGCACCGACAGCACCAACCGCCGCGGACTCACTGGGAGTCGCGATGCCCAGGTAGATCGAACCCATCACCAGAGCGAACAGGACCAAGACCGGTGCGAGCGAACTCGTTGAACGAACCTTCTCAAGCCACGTCGTTCGCGTGGTCGCTCGCGGTGCGTACTCAGGGTGGCGAAGCACGATGACCAGCACGGTCGCGACGAGCAGTAGCGCCGTGATCGTTCCAGGCACGATTGCAGCGACGAAAAGATCACCGATCGAGTTCTCGGTGATGATCCCGTAGAGGATAAGGACGATGCTCGGCGGGATCAGGATGCCGAGAGTCCCGCCCGAAGCAACCGCACCAAAGGCAAGTGACCGGTTGTAGCCCTCTCGCTGCATCTCCGGGATCGCGACGCTTCCGATGGTCGCGGCGGTGACCGGGCTGGATCCGGAGACGGCAGCGAAGCCCATCGATCCGAAGATGCTGGAGATCGCAAGCGCACCCGGTACCCGTCCTACCCAAGTCTGGGCGGCACGGAAGAGTTGCCGGCTGATCGCCGACCTCGCCACTAACTCCCCCATCAGGATGAACAACGGGACGACGATGAGCGCGAAGTTGGTGGCCGAGGAGAAGGCGATGCTGGAAAGCTGGTTGAGAGCCGCAGGCGACTGGAAGAAGTACAGCCCGATCGCTGCGATCAGTCCCATGGCCACCGCAACAGGGACACCGGTCGTTAGGAACACGATCAGCGCGGCGACGAAGGCCAGGAAGATCAGGATCGCTTCAAACCCCATGTTGAAGCCTTTGGCCGCGGAGCGGAGGATGCTCGGTCATACCGACTGGTCCGGGATCACATGGTTCGGCTCGTCGAAGACAGGAACCTGGGACAGCCTCATCAGGTGACGCGCCAGCCCGAGAACCGCGGTAAGCACGAACTGGGCGCTCCCCACGGGGCCGATGGCGTAGATGTAGACAGCCGGCACCTGCCAGGACCCCTGGAGTAGCCGACCGGAACGACCCGCGCTGAGCGTCTGGCCGTACAGCTTCCACGTCAGAAGCGCTCCGAACGCGATGACCATGATCCAAGCGATGGCACTGGCGACGTGCTTCGCCGCCGGTGGGAGCCGCTCGTACAGCAACTCCACCGAGACGTGGTTGCCATTCTGGAGTGTCGGTGCGATGGCGAGAAACACGATGTAGGCGAACATAGATCGCGCGACGTCCAGAGCCCAGCCGAGTGGCGCTGAGAAGATATAGCGCCGGATGACAACCACGGTCATGAAGATCGCCAGGACGACCGTCAGGGCAGTTGCAGCGACGAGGAAGGCGCGATTAATCGCAGTCACGACCTGGGTTGTTCGATCCAGCACCGCGCCCTCCTCGCCCTGGTGGTTCTGAGCGTGGACCCGGGAAGCAATCACCCAGGCCCACGGGTCCGTTCTGATCAGTCGATGTAGGACTGGATTGCGTCGATGAGGCGTTGTCCCTCGTCGCTTGTCCCGCGCGAGATGTCCGCGGCTTCCTCCAGCACCGGCGCGATCTCGTCGAAGATCGCCTGACGCTCATCGTCGGTGAGCCGGTAGAACTCCACACCATCTCGGGACTGCATCTCCTCGATGGCCAGCTGCTCCTGCTCCTGCATCGTGGCCGGAACCGCAAGTGACGCCCGCTCAGCCGCTTCCTCGAAGATGCGCTGGTCCTCCGCAGACAGAGAGTCCCAGACGTCCGGGTTGATGACGTAGAGCAGAGTGTTGAAGGTCAGGGAGATGTTGGACAGGTTCGGCGCGACCTCGTACAGACTGGCGCCAAGTCCGAGCGTGGCTGCCTGAGGCGTTGCGTCCACGGTGCCGGTCTGCAAAGCCAGGTACAGCTCGCCCGGATCCATCGAAATCGAAGATCCACCTAGCGCGTCGATCTGCTGTCCCTGCCAGGTGCCGGCAGTCCGCAGGGTCAAGCCGGCGAAGTCCTCCGGCTCGACCAGGAAGTCGCCACCGCCGTTGAAGAAGATGAGCTCAGAACCACCGGGGCCCCACACCAACAGGCGGACACCCTCGCGCTCCATGATCGCGGCGAACTCTGGGTGCAGATCGGCGTAGATGGCATCCCACTGATCGGCGTAATCCTGCGGGTAGGAGCCGAGTGCCTCGAAGTAGGTGAACTCAGGAGCGATACGTGAGGACGTGGAGGCCAGGTCCAAGCCCATGTCGATTGCACCGCCCGCCACGGAATCCAGGTTGTCCCCCACACTCGCGAGAGAGCCGGCGAAGAACGGGTTGAACGTGATCCGGCCGGCCGTGCGCTCCTCGACCTCGTCGAAGAAGGGCTGGATGATCTGGGTCCAGGGGTCGCCTTCCGGATGGAAGATCGAAACGTTGATCTCCAGGGACTCACCGTCCTCGACGACGTCCACCTCATCACCAGGCTCAGCCTCCGGGTCCGGCTCCGGGTCCGGCTCCTCGGCCCCCTCGGCCTCCTCGGCGGCCTCTTCATCGGGCTCCGGGTCGTCGCTGTCGTCTCCGTTGCCGCAAGCGGCTAGCATGAGCGCGAAGGCACTCAGCGTGGCTACCACCAGTGGGGTTCGCCGTCGGCGTGTGGGCATGCTCTTCATACGCGTCCTCCTCGGGATGCAGTCTTTCAGGGACCGAGCGCGGTTCGCGCCCGTCGGGTCACGCGTCGTCCTGGGGCCCCCGGCTCGCCAGTCGGACCTGTTCGAGATAGCGGTAGACGGTTGGCTCGGAGACAGCGAAGGCTTCGGCCACGAGTGGGACGGCGCCCTTGATGAGGAACGCCCCCTTCTCATCCAGGAACTCGACCGCACGCAGACGGTCGCTCTTGCTCATCTGGTCACCCCGCCCGAACTGTTTGATGACGTTGGCGATGAGGTAGTCCATCACGTCTGCCGCGTGGGGCAGATCGCGCGGAACATCATTTGCGGGCTGCGCCTCGGCATCGTCGATCCGAATGAGTTCCTCGATCGCCGATGCACTCGCGCGCAACCGGGTGATGTCGATATTCATACAGAGGGCAACCACGGGATTGTTCTCGGAGTCCCGAAGGATGCACGTGGTCGCCTTGAGGGTCCTTCCGTCGTCGAGTTCCGTTCGATAGGAGTCGACCACGTCTGATCCAGGGGCCAACGAAGGGATCACCCGAAGGAGCAGGTCCCGGATGGGGCTGCCCAGATGGCGACCGGTTACGTGCCCGTTGACGAGATGCACCAGCGAGGTTCGCGGCTGCCGCAGGTCATGCACGGCAACCTCGCAATCTCGCCCGAAGGTTGCGCCGATGGCCTCAGCCGCCACCCGGGCCGACTGCAGCAGGAGTTCTGCTTCCTGGTCACTAGACATGCGAGCTTTCTATCACTGATGCAGCCAGACTGCAAGAAACAATATTCTCGCTGCAAGCAGAATCTCTGCTTGCGGGGGGTTCTTGACACCCGATCCCGCAGCACATCAGCGGCAGCCCATCGGGCCTCCCCATCCACCTACATGGCCGAGAAACGGCTAATCCTGCCCGCACCTGGCGAACTTGTGGCACGTCTCCTGCCGCCCCCCTAGCAGCCAGCAACTCGGCACGGGCAGATGGACCCGTCGTGGACTTCACTGAGAGACCGCACCAAGGGTGAGAGCCGGTTCATCGCACTGCCCGTACCAGAACCGAATCTCGTTCCTCAGGACCTCGACGTCCGGCAGCGTCAACTCCATTGCCCGTCCAGGCCACGGCTCCCCGGTCGCGTCGGCGATGACATGCTGGGTGGCCAACAGCACCGACCAACAGGCCATGGCGAGCAACTCTCACGGTTCGGTCCACTGCTCCGCGAAACCCGCTCTGACTAGTGGCGACATTCCACCGACGTCCAGCCCGAGCCAGACGAGTTGGCTGTCAACCGGGCTGTCAGCACCGTCATCGCACGATAAGCGTTTGACGTGTCCAGGAAGCCGGGTGCTGTTCACGAATTGGCTGAAGACCGACTCCCCATCCCTGCTCGAGGCATGCCTGGCACGAAGCC
>SL_7KL_010_BRINEDRAFT_10001462_pt1 | contig 11306 bp, 12 predicted proteins | sample SodLak_010_BRINE_FD_10663 | JGI IMG/M metagenome (IMG submission 10663)
CCGTCCCTTAAGAAATGTGACTCCCCCGCCGACACCTTGATCCGATGATCCAAGATCACCGCAGGGGTCTCCGGGGGCGGCGCCTCCGCGTCAAGACCTTCGATCAGCGCGGCGTAACCGACAAGGGTGGATCCGGCAGGTTGTGGACAGCCGTGCTGAGCGCTGCGACGGATACGATCAATCCTCAAAATCAGCTCCCGTGGTGTAGGAACGGTAATAGTGGCGTAGAAACTCAAAAAATTCAACAGTTCGGTGTAAAAACAATAATAAGCCTTACCTGGAGTCCCGTTTATATATCAAGGGACAGGGAAGTGGGTGCGCGCGAAGTTGGGGATGGTCAGATTCAATGAACAGATCCGCCTCCGAGCGGATCTTCCTGACATCGAGGCCGAGGGCGGTCCCGAGCATTTCCCACAGCGGTCCTTCAGAGACACATCCGCAAAGAAGGTGATGAAGCATGCTGACAGGGCAGGGTGATCAGGGCTTGATGCCCGTATATAAGGGTAGCCGCAGGACGGACTGCCCCGAGATCTCGGTCACGCAAGCCGAGGCCGAGGTGTTCGCGCGATGGTTCGGCGACCTGTTCGATAAACGGTTCGGACCCGGCGGCTGATGCCTCCGGCATCGAAATCGGCGTTGAAATCCGCCCTCCAATGGATTACATGTAGTCACATATAGCTACATATGGAGGCGCAACATGCTGACCATCAATCTCAGAGACGCCAAGGCTGGATTTTCCAGCCTGGTCGATGAAGCCGTCAAGGGAGAGATCGTGACCATCACCCGTCATGGCAAGCCCGTTGCGGCCCTGGTTTCAGTCGAGGCGGCTGAGATCGCCCGCAAGGCGCTTGATCGCAAACGGGCGGGCCTTGTCAGCTATCTCAGGACGTTCCCCGGCGGAGAGTTCCCGCGCAACCGCACACCATCGCGGGATGTCGCGCTTTGAGCGGTTTCCTTCTCGACACCAATGTCCTCTCCATGCTGGCACCGTCGAAGTCGGAAGCATCCGCTGGCTTCCTTAACTGGTTGGACAACATGGATGCCGATGGACGGCTATTTCTGTCGGTCGTATCCATTCATGAGATCGAGAAGGGAATAGCGCTCCTCGACCACAAAGGGGCAACGGCAAAAGCCGCGAGCCTGAAAGCATGGCTCAGCGGCCTTGTCTCCGCATACGATGACAAGATCATTGGCTTTGATGCAGAGGCTGCCGTAATCGGCGGGCGGCTGGAAGCAAAGGCGCTTGCCGCCGGTCACGACCCCGGCATGGCGGACGCCGTGATTGCCGGGACCGCCGCAGCGCATGAACTCGTCATCGTCACCCGCAACACGAAGCATTTCCTGCCATTCGGTATCGCCGTGTTGCGACCCGACGAGGCTGCCGCACAAGGAGACCCGACATGACCGCTTCCACCGTGCCGCTACGTGTCGCCCTTTACCTGCGCGTCTCGACGGCGCGACTGGCGTCCTTCAATGAAGGTAAAATCAATCCCGACATGGCGCGCGATGATCAGCGCCGCTCCATGTCCATGAAGGTGAATGCGAAGTCGTCGCCAGGACCCGACGGATAACTGGCTTCGGATGTCACCCGGAAACGTGTCGGATCAAAATCCGGAAACCGTGTATCACCATCCGGTGAGGCGTGAACGCGTGTCAGCCAAAGCATGCGTGCGCGCGGCAGGGCTTGCGCGTAAACCTGTGCGCCACCTGCCACGATAATATCCGCTGCACCCGTCTCCCGCGCGATCGCATCAGCGCGCGCGCAGGCCGCGTCGAAAGAATGCGCCACATCGATGCCGGGCACGCAAAACGCCGGATCTTGGCTCATGATTGATCAGCGACAACAAAACTGGCCGGTACCGTCAGCCAAGGTGGCCGGTGGCCCCAGTCGGAGGGAGGGCGTAGCCCGACCGTAGACTGGGGCCACCGGCGCGGACCTCATTTTGGGGGTGCTGGTCGCTGCGGACCGGTAAGGTTTGGGTCTCTTCGAGCAAAAGGAGATCCGACCGTGCCGGGCAAACCCGTCACCGACCAGCAAGCGAGAATTTACATGACAGATCGTCGTAAATATACCCAGCGCACAGCGGCTGCCCGAGCGGGCTTCAGCGAGCGCACTGCCCGACGCGTCGAGGCTGACCCGCGTTTGCCATCCCAGCGCAAGCCCAAACGCGGGCGTACCGTCCCCGACCCGCTGGAAGCGGTCTGGGAACCGATCATCCTTCCGATCCTCGAACGCGATGCCTCGGTTCAGGCCGTGACCTTGCTGCGGCATCTTCAATTGCAGGATCCGGAAGCCTTCCCGGACGACCGTGTTCGCCGCACGCTGGAGCGGCGCGTCCGTGACTGGCGTGCCCTGCACGGGCCGGAGCGCGACGTGATCTTTCGCCAGACGTCCGAGCCCGGTCACATGGCCCTGTCGGACTTCACCGATGCCAACGAATTGGGCGTGACGATCGCTGGTCAGGCGCTTGACCATCGCCTTTATCACTTCGTCCTGGCCTACAGCGGCTGGGAGCATGTTGCGGTGGTTCTCGGCGGGGAGAGCTTCCCAGCTCTGGCGGAGAATCTCCAGAACGCGCTTTGGACCCTCGGCGGCGTACCCGGCGAACATCGCACCGACAGTCTCTCGGCGGCTTACCGCAACCTCGATGCCGAGGCAGCAGCCGATGTCACACGGCGCTACGAAGCCTTTTGTACCCATTACGGCATGCTCGCGAGCCGCAACAATCCCGGTGAGGCCCATGAGAACGGGGCCGTCGAGGCCCATAACAATCACCTCAAGGTCGCGCTCGACCAGGCCCTGATCCTGCGTGGATCCCGGGACTTCGCCGAGCTTGCCGAATGGCGTCGCTTCGTCGACGAACTCGTTGCTCGTCGCAACCGGCGTCGTGAACCCGCAGTCAGCACCGAGATCGCAACGCTCCGGCCTTTGCCTGCGCAGCGCACCACCGACTTCACCGAGGTGATTGCACGGGTCACGAGGACGGGAGGCTTCCTCGTCTACCGGGTCTTCTACTCCGCACCCTCGCAACTGATCGGCAAGCGCCTGCGGGTGCATGTGTACGACGATCGGATCGAAGCATTCCTCGGTGCCACGCACGTCGTCACCCATCCTCGCCGCCGCAGCCGGGGTGACGGTACTCGTCTCCACCGCGTCAACTATCGCCACGTCATTCATGCCCTGCGCCGCAAGCCACAGGCGCTGGCCACATCGGTCTACCGCGATGGCCTCTTCCCGCGTTCGGAATATGCCGAGGCCTGGGCCGTGCTGTCGGCAGCCTTGCCNCGGCGTGATGCTTGCCGNCGTATGGTCGATCTGCTCGCGCTTGCCCATGACGAGGGCTGCGAGGCCGAACTGGCAAACCTGATCGCACAAAGCCTCAGCCAGGGCGNCCTGCCCGANGCCAGGNCCCTGAAGGAGAAGCTGGAGCCACAACGACGCACGCTCCCGCACGATACGCCCGTCACACTGACCGATCTGGCCAGCTTCGACGCCCTTCTGGAGGGTTGCGCATGACCGCCCCCGCCACACCACGCGCCGTCGATGTCCATGCGCTGCCCGCCATGCTCACCGCACTGCGCCTGCCCAGCTTCCAGCGTCACTGGCAAGCGTTGGCCGAACGCGCCGATGCCGAAGGGTGGCCGGCGTCTCGCTTCCTCGCAGCTCTCGCCGAGCTCGAAATGGCCGAACGCGATGCCCGGCGCATCCAGCGTCATCTCCATCAGTCCCAGCTGCCCGGCGGAAAGACGCTCGCGACCCTCAACTTCAAGGCATTACCAGGGGTGACACGCGCGCACATGGAGGCGCTGGCTGCGGGCGATTGGGTCGAGACCGGCGCCAATCTCATCGCCATCGGCAATTCCGGCGCCGGCAAAAGCCACGTCCTGTGTGCCATCGGCCATGCTCTCGTGGAGGCCGGAAAACGCGTTCTCTACACCAGCACCACCGACATGGTGCAGAGGCTCCAGGCCGCACGCCGCGATCTCGCCCTCGAGGCCGCCCTCACAAAGCTCGACAAGTTCGACCTGATCATCCTCGACGATATCACCTACGCACAGAAGGATCAGGCTGAAAGCTCCGTTCTCTTCGAACTCATCGCCCGGCGCTACGAGACCAAAAGCCTCGCCATTGCCGCCAACCAACCCTTCAGCGCATGGAACAGGGTCTTCCCCGATCAGGCCGTCACCGTCGCGGCCATCGATCGTCTCGTCCATCACGCCACCATCCTCGAAATGAACGGCGACAGCTATCGCCGTCGAGCCGCCGCAAGCAGGCAATCTGCCGAGGTTGACGCATGCGCGACAACATCCAGCGACAACCGCGACGACACCGTCGCCAGCGACAACATCAGGGAGGAAATGAGCGAATAAGCGATCTCATCGCAGCGGCCAAAACCGGCCATCATGGTTGTCGGCAGCGGACAAGTTGGTTGACGCTCTACACTCATGATGATCATCGGGCGCCCGGGAAGCGGTCGCCCGATGGATTCGAAAGTCTTGCGGCCCATGATCACCGGCTTGCCGAGCGTGATCGCCTTGAAGCGGCGCAGGTCACTCCGAAGATGCCAAATCAGGCGATTGTCATCACCGATCACGCCGTTTTCCGCCAGGGCTGCAACGATGACGAGCGGTCTCATGTCCCATCTTTCTGACTGACCACATCACGGTAACGGCTGATCATGCACACGATAGTGAGACGGGTTTTGTCGGTTTTGTCGGTTTTGTCAGGATAGGGACATCTTATGCCTTGCGCGGTTTCAGCGGGATCCGCTTCGGCAGGGCAGTCTCATCGACGAGCGCCGTGAAACGGCCATCCATGAAATTGTCTTCGGGCCTGACCCAGACATAGCCTTCCCTGAAATCCTGGTAGATGACGCAGGGCGCGAGCGTCTCCTCGATATAGCCGCGCGCGAGCATGCGGTACAAACCACCCTTGCGGTGACGGTGTGTCGGCTGATCCGATGACCCGGGAAGCACGCTTTCGCGTGGAAAGCGCATATCCGCATCGGGTGCGTGCCCCGCTTCGACGCGGGCGAGCAGCTGCGCCTCGGCTGTTTCCCGGTCGCATCCGGTCACGGCCATGCGCAACGTCACCCATGTCGCGGCATCGATCATCCCGGCATCGTTCATCTCGGCATCGTTCATGGCCGACACACCGGCAGCACCCGGCAACGCGTTGCCGAGAAGAGCACGCAATTGCGCGACAGAGCGGCTGAGCGTCTCGACGAGCTCAGCCTTCTCGGTGGGCACGCCCTGCTTGAGCGCCTCCGTGGCCGCCTGAAGATCCGCGATCAGCGTCTTGATCGTCGTCTTGTCCATATCCACGCCTTTCACGAGAGGTTTTTCAGGCCACGATCCTTGACGTAATCGGACCAGATTCCGATGGCGTCATCAGCTTCGGCAGGGCTGAAGCCTTCCTCGATCATCGCCGCGCGAAGGCCCTTCGCCGTGCGAAGTCGCAGGTTTCGGGCGAGGTTCACCGCCGCCACGATCGCCGAAAATCGGGTGTCGCCAGTCGCATCCGGGCGCGTTGCTGAAATCTCGGGCATTGGAAGATCCTTTCCTGGGGCCGGATTGAGGGCAGGGGTGAATTGGCCTGGGCCTGGTTTTGGCGATGTTCAATTTCAGATGACATCATCATTCGGTAGTTTGATGCCGCGCACAAGCTGTTTCCCGGAATGGGGTCAACCCGGCACATCCGTTGCCAGCAAAGCCTTTCAGGGCACCGGGGCGGCTTCTTTCTGGCCTGGTCTCCCGCGGCTCCCGCCCCGCCCTGCACACTCCCCGGATCCAGCAACAAAAAGACAGGGCAAGGTGCAGTATGCACATAAATAAGCGCACCCTAGCTTTCAAAACCATTGTGGAACATGATTTAAGTATCAGGATATATGATCTCCAGAATACATGCTGACAGGGGAGGGGGAGATGACCATGACCGGCGACAGCAGGCGGGACGGGCTTCTCGGCCTGGTCATCGGAATCGAAGCCGCCGCCGCACGCCTTGAAGCGCGGCTCGATCTCGATCCGGAGGTCGCGGGTCTGTGGCGTCTCGAGGCGGCCCTGACCGAAGCCGTCCGGTCCGCCTCCCTGGAAGATGCGCCGGTATCGGAGCGTGATCTGCTTTTGCGCATGACGGACAACCATCTGTCCGACCAGAACGTACAGGTGGTGAATGCCGCGCTGGGCGCCCTGCGTCTCCTGCGTTATCCGGCAGATCCACGCGCCGGCATGGTCGGTGCAATCCGCAGGATCGAATCCGTTTTTCCCGCACCGCGTGCGACCGATGGACGGACGCTTTCACCAGGGACTGACAGGCTCGATGCGCAGCTGATCAATGAGGCGATCTCACCTCTCCTGACGCGCCCCGGAACACCGGTCACGACGGCCCTGCGCGTGGCGGCAACATATTCCCTGCTTACAGGGCAGACCTCGCCCATGGCCGAGCGCAGCCTGTTCAGTGCCGTCGAGGGCGCCCTTCGTTCTCCGGATGCGCCGGCAAAGCGGGGATTGATCACCGGTGAGAAGGATGCGGGGCCGCAGGATTTCACGGCCATTCGTGCATCCTGGATCGTCATGCCGGCCACCGCGTTGCAGGTCGACGGCTTGCGAGCATGGTCACCAAACACGCTGCAGGGAATGGTCAATCTGCTGGACAGGGGATTGCGATCATTGCATGCCGAAATCGGCCGGTTTGGCGAGATCCGGCGCTGGCTGGAAGGCGCGCGCGCCTTTGCCTTATCCGGACGCGGCGCGGCTGTGCGCCCGCGTTTCGTCAGGTTTCTCATGGAGAACCCGCTGGTCACGTCAGGGCTGGTGATGCGCCGTCTCGATGTGGGGCGCCGCGGCGCGATCGACCTGATTCAGGCCGCAGAAACAGCAGGCTTTCTCAGCTGCCTGACGCCGCGCAAGCAGATGCGTTACTGGGCGATCACAAGCATGGCCGAGCGGCTGTTCCAGGCACAGGCCCGGCCCCGCAGATCCTTGCACACCAGCGCGATCGCGGTGCCCGCATTCGGGGAGGGGAGGGCGAACAGGCCCGATACGCCCGTCCAGGTCTCACCCGAAGAGCGGCGACGCAGGCGCGAGAGCATGGAAGCCGCCTTTGCGGATCTCGACGCCATTCTGAGAGACACCGACCAGATCCTCGCAAGCCACAACAGGCGTCATCATAGATGACCGGGCCATAAAACAGCGCTGGCGCGGGACCCCGCTCCGGCGTTGACCCCTTGCCGAGGGACGCCGAACGCCTTCGCCGAACCACATACGGGCTCTGCGGCCTATACAATCGCACACCACGAACCCCTGCGACTGCACTAACCCTCGCGACTGAAGGTGGATGATACTACCCAAATTCTTATGTAGCGGGCGTCAATTATAGCAATTCCTGAGCTGTTGCAACCATGTTGCTGTTGGTGTCCTTTCAGCCGACTTGTCAGACATCAGCCTGGGACGACTCAACGCCATGAAAACCCGTAGCAGCCAGATTCCGCAAAACACAGCAAACCCGCTTCGGGCCGCCCCATCCTGGCGCCGGAAGTTCCTCCTCGGAACCGCACTCGGCGCCATCCTCGGCATGGGATACGGGCGTGGGGCATACGGGCAGGTGGTCATCTCTGAGGATCAGACGACGCAGCAATTGGTGACGGGGCCAGAAACGGTCACAGTGAATGATGATGTTTCTGTAACAACAAAAACATCTAACGCGATCGTCGTAACGGCCAGCGGTGGCACCTCAGGGGATATTGTTGTCAACACAGGTGTTGGCAGTGAAGTGACTGGCCAGTACAGAGGCATCGAAGCCCTCCACTACGGTAGCGGTGAGGTCAGGATAAATGCAGCAGGTGATGTTGCCGAATTGGAGGGTGGTAGTTCATCTGGTGCCTCAACTAACGTCACCGATTCGGCAGCCATTTTTGCGTATCTCGCTGGTAGTGGATCTATTAACATTGATGTTACTGGATATGTTTCCGGAGCCCCGACCGACAACAATCGTGGTTCCGGAATTTTCGCTTACGCGTCTACTGAGACGTCTGTTGCTGATATCACCATTACAGTCGATGACGGGGCAAAAGTGAATGCCAATATGGCCGTCGAAGGAAAAACAGGTTTCAATCCCGGTCTTTCCGAAAATGACGATAGTGAAATGCGAATTGATATCCTGGGTGACCTCATCGCCACCAGACGAGGGGTAAACGCCATTCATGGCGCCGGAGGGGAGCTTGTGATCAATGTTGCTGGCTCGATCGAGGTTTCTGGAGACAATTTCAGTACTGGTGTTTTCGCTCAACGGAGCTATGGGGGGGCAACCAATATTGTCGTGACCGGCGACATCATAGTTGACGGGGGATACGGTATATACGCCTGGAGATATGCCGCGGGCGACCAGATCGTAAGGGTTGAGGGAGGCAGCACGATCTCCGCTACCGGTGAAGCCGGGATTGTAGTAAACCTGTTCAATGGGGGGGTAGGTGGAAATATCGACATCCAGACCGAAACAGGCAGCACGGTGACCGGAGGCCGATACGGCATCCGGTCGACCAGCGGGGCTGCCTCAGACGATCTGACGATCACCGTTGGCGGTATAGTTCAAGGTGCTGATGAGGCAGGTATTCGCGCGCGCTTTTACAATGAGGACAGCACTGGCGTGCTTAGCATTACCACCGGCTCCGAGAGTGAGACCTCTGGTGGCCGGCACGGCATCGATGCTCACCACGCCGGGACGGGTGACCTGACGATCACGGCCGGCGGCGTTGTCGACGGTGCGACTCGATTCGGCATCCGTGCAGCAATCGACAATGCGGACAGCACTGGCGTGCTAAGCATCACCACCGAGGTTGGGAGTGAAGTTACCGGTGGGGAGGACGGTATCTACGCGAAACAAAAGGGGCAAGGTGATATTGATATAACGGCTAATGGTACCGTGAGTGATACTCTGGATTCGAGATATGGACGTGCTATCGTTGCAAGAGTCTTGAACTCCACAGGTGAAGGCGGCTTGAATATCGCCACTGGGGCGGAAAGCAGTACCCTAGGCAGTAGGATCGGAATTCGTGCGGAGCATAAGGGCCTTGGCGATTTGACAATCACGGCAGGTGGGATCGTTGTTGGGACGTCGCGAGAAGGCATTAGGGCGGATGTCGACAATGCCGACAGCGCTGGCGCGTTGAGCATTACAACCGAGGTTGGGAGTGAAGTTACCGGTGGGCGGGACGGTGTGCGTGCGGAGCATGATGGCCTTGGCGATTTGACGATCACGGCTGGAGGGATCGTTGTTGGGACGTCGCGAGAAGGCATTAGGGCGTTAGTTGAAAATGCGGCCAGCACTGGCGAGCTGAGCATCACCACCGAGGTTGGGAGCGAGGTTACCGGCGGCCAGCGCGGCATCTACGCGTATCACGCTGGTGAGGACGCCCTCTCCATCGTCACAGGCACCGACAGCCAGGTGATTGGCGGGGAATATGGGATCTACGCCGTTCATGATGGCGATGGTGCGATCACGATTGCAGCCGGCGTGGGCAGCATCGTGGGCGGAGGCGAGGGAGAGGATAGCGGCGGTATCGTCGCAACACATCGCGGCAATAATGATGTGACCATCACGGCTGCGGAAGACAGTGAAGTCAACGGCTTTGTCGGGATCGGGGCGAAGCATTATGGCGATGGTGCGATTGCGATCACGAGCGCTGCCAGCAGCACAGTGAGCGGCACCGTTGCAGGCATCTTCGCGTATCACGACGGCGAAGATGGTGACGTCATGATCACGGCCGGCGGCAATGTCACCGGGGATTATGCCGGCATTCTTGCGCGATCATTTTCGTCTGGCGCGGTGAATGTGACCGTTGAGCAGGGTGCTGATGTCTCCGGCGGCTATGCTGGCGTGGGGGTAGGCCATTCGGGCGAGATCAACGTCGCGATCCACGGCAGTGTCAGCGTCGATGATGCGATGCTTCCGGATGGCTACGATGCCGTCGCGGCGGTGACACTGGGCTACGGTGATGGCGGCGACCAGACGATCACGATTGGTGAATCCGGCAGTGTCACGGCCGGGTCTTCCGGCCTGGCGATCCTGGCCGATGCGGGTTATGGAGGCAGCGTTGTCCTGAACAACTTCGGCACGATCACGGGTGCGGTTGATCTGTCGAACTCAAACGTGTTCACCAACACGGGAACGTGGAACACGGCGGGCCTGACCAGCAACTTCAATGCCACGGGCAACAGCCTGGTGGTGAACCGGGGCCTGATCGTTGCGGCTACGGGTGCTGCAAACGAAACCACCATCCTCGACAATCTCGATGTCTTCCGCAACGACGCCGGGGGCATCATCCGCCTTGCTGACGGTGTTGCCGGTGACGTGTTCAGTGTCTCGGGGGATTTCATCGCCAATGGCGGCGTCATCGAGATGGACGTGTTTGTGAGTGGCGACAATTCGTTGTCCGACCGGCTGGAAGTCGGTGGCGACGTCAAGCTCGGGGATGATGGCCCGACGGGGCTTCTGTTCACGCCCGTGGGTGGCGGGACAGGCGAACAGACCAAGACGGGCATTCTGGTCGTCGATGTCGAGGGCGACTCGGATGACGGCGCATTCCGGATCGCCAATGCGCAGCCGCTGGAAGTCGGGGCCTTCGTCTACGATCTGTCGCGGGGGTCCTGCGACGACGAGGATCTCAACAGCTGGTATCTGTGCTCCACGGGGCAGGTCGGCAGCACGGGCGCGGTGCTCGAAGCTATGCCCGGCGTGCTCCTGAGTACCTTCAACCAGGCCGTGACGATGCAGGAGCGTCTGCGTCAGCGGGTTTATGCTGGCGAGAACGCGGGCTCATCGGCGGCCGAGCAGTACATGAGCATGGCGCTGCCATTCGGGACCAGCGGCCTGAGGGGCGGCCCGTGGATGCGGGCATGGGGCGACTTCGCGCATGTGCGACCGAACAACTCGACGGCCGCGGGCTCGTGGCGTGCGACCAACTGGGGTCTTCAGGCCGGCGTCGATACCGCGCTCGGCGATCATGCCGCCGGCGATCTGATCGGTGGACTGAACCTGCGCTACTCGTCGTCCCGGACACGCGTCACCAATCCCGTCGGGACAGGCATCATCGATGCCGGGGGCTTCGGTGTCGGGGGCACGCTGAGCTGGTTTGGNCTCAACGGNTTCTACGTGGATGCGAAAGGGTCCGTGGACTGGGTCTCGACCGATACATGGTCATCGGGCGNNGGNCAGGTTCTGGATGGCCATCGCAGCGCGGTGTATTCGCTGAGCGGTGAGGTCGGCCAGCGCTTCGATCTGGGCAACGGGCTCTCCGTGGTGCCGCAGC
>SL_7KL_010_BRINEDRAFT_10001465_pt1 | contig 11300 bp, 11 predicted proteins | sample SodLak_010_BRINE_FD_10663 | JGI IMG/M metagenome (IMG submission 10663)
TGAAGAAAAACGGAGGCGGCAGCGTAATGATAACCTCTTCTGTTGCCGGACTGCAGGGTACACCAAATGTGAGCGCGTACGTGACCAGTAAACATGCGACCATAGGCGCCATGAAAGTTGGCGCACTGGAAGGTGCTGCTGATAAGATCAGGGTAAACACCATTCATCCAAGCCCTGTTGATAACCGTATGATGCGCTCTTTGGAAGAAGGGTTTGCTCCCGGCGGAGGTGAAGAAGCGAAGAAAGGGTTCGAACAAATGATTCCTCTTGGTCGCTACGCCAAAAATGATGAGATCGCAGATCTCGCCCTGTTTTTGGCATCCGATGAAAGTAAATTTATTACAGGCGCTCAGTATGTAATAGACGGAGGGCTTACTACCTGACGTTTTTTATAAGATCATAAGTACATGGAGGCCAGTCGTATAATAACGCCTGGCCTTTTTTATTGAGTTAATTTCACAAAATTTAACACTAAGTGTTGATTTTGTATGAAGATGATAACATTATTCAAAAGAGAAAATTTCGGGAGGGGTGAATCTTTTTTAAAAGCATTTCGTAGAGGAACCCGTTCATTAACCATAAACTATTCAATTTGTTATGACCATAAAAAATAAGCTGCTAATAGGATTGTTGAGTGTCCTGGCCTTACCTGCGATAATGTACGCACAAGGGCTCGAGACATTTGAAGAGAAGGTGACAGAGTTTACACTCGATAACGGATTACATATTATTATCGTAGAACGGCCGGTGGCCCCGGTTGCCTCTTTTGTGACGTTTGTAAACGTAGGAAGCGTGAACGAACCGGTAGGAAATACCGGAGTTGCTCACATTTTTGAGCACATGGCTTTTAAGGGGACGAAAGAGATAGGAACCACCGATTGGGAAAAAGAGAGTGTAGCAATAACCAGAGCGGATTATGTTTACAGACAGTGGGTACGGGAGAGAAGTAAGCCGAATCCTGATGAGGCACGACTCGAGCGCTTAAAGAACCGTTTTGAAGAATTGGTTGAAGAAGCTGATCAATACGTTGTGAGCAATGAATTTACTCAGATCATAGAACAAAACGGCGGTACCGGTTTAAATGCGTTTACAAGTGCAGATGCAACGGGATATTTCTACAGCTTGCCTCAAAACAGGGCTGAATTGTGGTTCTCATTAGAATCCGATCGATTTTTAAATCCGGTATTTCGTGAGTTCTATGCAGAAAAAGATGTTGTAATGGAAGAGAGAAGAATGCGTACGGATTCTAACCCTGTAGGACGGCTTATTGAAGAGTTTTTAAGTGTTGCCTATTCTGCACACCCTTACAAAAACCCCGTTGTTGGATGGGCTTCGGATATTCAGGGAACGTCTATTGAGGATGCCCGAAGATTTTACCAGCAGTACTACGCACCAAGTAACATTACAATTGCAATAGCAGGTGATGTTGATCCGGTGAGAATGAGAGAACTTGCTGAAACGTATTTTGGCCGAATGTCGCCGGGACGCGCCGCACCCGAAGTAATTACAAAAGAGCCTGAGCAGCGCGGTGAACGCCGATTTGTTATGATTGAAGAGTCGCAGCCTTTTTTCCTTTCAGGTTATCACACGGTATCGCAAACACACCCCGATTTTGCGGCACTACAACTTGTTGGAGCTATTACATCTCAAGGCAGAACGTCAAGGTTATACAGACGATTGGTTGAAGACGAACAGATGGCTTTGGCTGTACAAGCATTCAACGGTTTCCCGGGCACAAAATATCCCGGACTGTTCATGACTCTTGCCGTTCCAAATCAAGGTGTCTCATTAGATGAAATTGAAGCAGCTATTGAAGAGGAATTTCAAAAAGTGAAAGATGGCGATATAACCCAGGAAGAGCTGGACAGGGCCATTACAAATGCGCGGGCAAGCCAGGTAAGAAGCCTGAATAGTAATATGGGACTGGCACTCGGTTTTGCGGAAAGCCACGCCCAGCGGGGAAGCTGGAAAGAGTCTTTCAGAGCCCTGAATGCACTTGAAGCAGTGACTTTAGATGACCTTCAGAGGGTAGCACAGACCTATTTTGTGAAAAATAATCGGACTGTGGGTATGATAAAAAATGAGTCTGCCGACGAAGATGAAGTGGCAATGAATACTGAAGAAAACTAAAGGGCATAACCATGAAAAAGATAATTATTACAACGTTCATTTTACTATTTGCAGGCTTACAGGCAGTAGATGCCCAAAGCCGTTGGGACGAAATCCAGTTTCCCGAAATCAATAACTTTGAAATGCCGGATGTCGAGATCTTTGAACTTGATAACGGTATTCGGTTTTATCTTGTGGAAGATCGGGAGCTACCCTTAATCAATCTCAATGTCAGAGTTCGAACCGGTTCGTTTCTCGACCCGGCTGATAAGATCGGCAGAGCATCAATGACCGGTACGGTTATGAGAACCGGCGGTTCGGAAATGTATCCCGATGACGAACTGAATGAGCTTCTCGAAAACAGAGCGGCACGGATGGAAACCGGAATTGGACTCACCTCAGGGTCAGCTTCAATGAACGTGCTTGAGGAGGATTTTGATGAGCTGCTTCCGGTATTTATCGATCTGCTTAGAAACCCGCTTTTTCCGGAGGATAAAATCGAACTGGCAAAAACTCAGACCAAATCTTCTATATCCCGACGGAATGATGACCAGGGAAGTATTGCCAATCGCGAGTTTAGAAAATTGATCTATGGTGAGGATTCCGTAATTGCACGGCATACCGAATATGAGACCGTGGACAATATTAGTCGGGAAGATTTGGTTAATCTCCATCAAAGATCCTTTGTGGGCAATAACATGATGATTGGCGTGCTCGGGGATTTTGATAAGGAAGAGATGAAGTCTAAACTACGCGATGCGTTTTCCGGTATTCCCGCAGGTGAAGAGATAGCGCTCAATATTCCTGAAGTAAATTATGATTTCGAGAGTACAATCAATTTTATTGATAAGCAGGATGTAAATCAAAGCTATGTTTTACTGGGCCACATTGGTGGAATGAGAGACAATCCCGACTACGCCAAACTTCAGGTGATGAACCAGGTGCTTAGTGGTGGCTTTTCGAGTCGTCTGTTTCAGGTAGTTCGATCCGATATGGGACTGGCTTACTCAGTTTTCGGCTCTTATGGCAGCGGAAATTTCTATCCCGGTACGTTCACTGCGGGTGTGATGACCGCCAGTGAAACCACCAGCGAAGCTATTGATGCCATTATTGGACAGATTGAACGCCTGCAGAACGAGCTCGTTACAGACGAAGAGCTGCAGCAGACTAAAGATCAATTCCTGAACTCACTGGTTTTCAGATACGATAGCCGAGCGAGAATTCTGAATGAACGACTGGGATACGATTATGCCGGTCTGCCTGAGGATACATTCGATCGTTTGGTTGAGGAGATTCGTGAAGTTAGCGCAGANGATATCATGGAAGTTGCTCAAAATTACCTGAGACCTGAGGATGTTCAGATTTTGGTTGTGGGTAACTCCAACGAAATCGGTGATCAGCTTGGCAAGTATGGCGATATCAACGAAATCGACATCACAATTCCCGAACCGGCTGACGACAGAGAGGTTGTGGCCGGAGATGCCGAAATGGGTAAGCAGTGGTTAGACAGAATGGCAACGGCTCTGCTACCAAACGGAGCTTTTGAGTCTGATTTGACTTTCGAGGCAGATAACATTGTACAAAGTCCTGCCGGAGAAATAACAATGGGAATATCTCAGACTATTAATTTCCAGGAGGAGCGTATTACATCGGTTGTTAATGCTCCAATGGGTCAGGTAACGGTTGAGGTTGCTGATGGCCAGGGCGTAATGCGAATGGGTGGTAATGAGATGAGAATGCCTCCTCAGCAGCTTGCTGAAGCAAAGTCAGAACTTTACAGGAACTATCTCTATCTTGCTCTAAATCGGAATCAGCTGGATGTAGAGTACCTGGGAATGGAAGAGTTAAACGGCAGTGAGTATGCTCATATTCGTGTAAACGATGAGATGCCTTTCGAACTGTACATCAATCCTGAAACGGCACTCCCTGCACAGGCTGAGTATCGTCAGATGGATCCGCAGCAGGGTCAGCGGGTAACCGTTACCTATGAGTACAGAGACTGGAAAGAAGCGAGTGGCGTTATGATGGCTTACGAAACCGTTGGCTATTCTGACGGTAATCAAATCTCCAGAACGGTAGTAATTTCACACTCACTGGTTGATTAAGTATCAGGAAAAATAGTGATTAGACGAAAAGGGCCGGGTTATCCGGCCTTTTTTGTTATTGATAGATCCGTGTTTCGCTAAAATAAAGCAGTGTAGTTAAAATGCGCCTGTTTTTATACGGGCCGCAGTGCGAAGAGAGGTAAATCTAAAGAGAAGCTCTGCCAGCTCATTAATATCTGCCGTTTCATGTAGTCTGATGATATCTGCTCCATCAAGCCACTGCTGTACCACTGATATAAAATCAGGGTCAATGTGATTTACAGTAACTACCCCCATTTTGGAAAGTGCGGCAGCATTGCAGTACTGCTCGTACTGATTTTTAATAGGGACTGCGAGCAACTTTTTCCCTAAATACATTGCTTCAGCACAGGTTTCGAATCCGGCACCCGCCAATACACCTTTGGAAGACTCGATGCTTTTGAGGAATGGCTCGTTACCAACCGGACGAACCCATACATTTTTATTATGATACTCTTTGTCACAAAAAGGTGAGAAAATATGCCATTCAGTTTCCGTGCATTGCAAGAAAATAGAAACAAGCGTTTCATGATCAAAAGAGGGGAGATAGACCGTTACATGATTTTTTTGAACGGGGTTCAGGTTTCGTATTTCCTGCCGGATAACAGGTGGGAGGATAAATGAGTCGTACCTCTGAAAATGAAAGCCTATAGGGTGGTTAACCGGTGCAAAATATTTTAGTATAGATTCTGAGAACAAGGATCTCTTTTTTGGCCTCGGACAGTTACCGGATAAAAAGGATGCCTGGTGGCTCAATCCAACAGATGGGGTTTGGGAGTTTACGGCTGCCCAGGCCGTAACCGGTTCATAATCGGAGATAACCAGATCGTATTTGTCCGGATTCACAGAGTTGATGTCCCGAAGAAATGTGACAGGCTGAATATTTAGAGCTGTCTTTAAATAGGATACGCTGCCGCCCTCATCATACGTGAGGCTAATTCCGCGCTTGTGGGATACGGCCGTGTTTTCCAGGTTCATTTTACAGTTATATCCGCTAATCAGCACATCTATGGTTGCGTGCTTTGACAGANGCGGTATAATTTCACGTGCTCTGCTGATGTGTCCGTGTCCGGTTCCCTGTATGCCGTAAAGTACTTTCATCCGATTACGATTTCGTCGCCAATTTTTCGTTTATTAATCTTTTTTTCGATCCGGTGCATGAAATCAAATTCTTCTTCAGAGTATTTGTACATGCTCCACTCCTCTCCATCATATTCAAGAGCTGTGAGATTCTCGATCCAATCACCGCTGTTCATGTATATCACAGAACCTTTATCGTTTTCGTACCCCCTTATCTTTGGCTGATGAATGTGTCCGCAAATTACGTAGTCGTACCCCTCTTCAATTGCCAGATCCATTGCGGTTGTTTCAAAGTCATCGATAAAACGGATCGCTTTTTTTACACTCTCTTTGATTTTTTTGCTGAGCGATAATTTCCCTTTTCCCAGCTTTACAGAGATATGGTTGATCAATCGATTGAGTAGAATCAGCAGGTCATATCCGTGGCTGCCGGCTTTTGCAATCCACCTGCTGTGTTTCATGGTTATATCAAAAATGTCTCCATGAAATATCCACACTCGTTCTCCATTCAAGTTCAACACAAGCTTGTCTCTTATGAAGAGTGGACCCAACTGCAGACTTGATACTTTTCGAAGTACTTCGTCATGATTTCCGGTTAGATAGTAGATATCTGTTCCGTTGGCCATGGTGGTGAGAAGTGTTCGAAGTACCATCATGTGAGATTCCGGCCAGTAGTATTTTTTGAAATTCCAGATGTCAATAAAATCACCATTTAGAATGATGATCTTTGGATCAATCGAGTTTAAATATTGTAGCAGCTCCAGCGCATGGCATCCAACAGTTCCAAGGTGGATGTCTGAGAGTACAACAATTTCTACGGGTCGTTTTTTCATGCAGATGTTATTTTTGCATAAAAGTTCATTATATACTGTTATGCTAACATATTGGCATCGTTAGCTTTTGATGATGCATTTGTTACCAAATAATTATCTGAAATACTTTATCAGGAACAGATTTAGGAAGTGATATGAATAAATGGGTTATTTACGGCAGTTACGGCTACACGGGAAATTTGATTGCTGAACTGGCGGCTTCGGCCGGAGATCCGGATGTTATCCTGTCGGGCAGAAACAAGGAGAAACTCCGCAAGCAGTCTGAACGTCTGGAACTGGAGAACATGCCTGCAGATCTGGATAGTCCTGATGAGCTTGATAAACTGTTGAAGGGTGTTGATGTAGTTCTGCACTGTGCCGGTCCATTTACGCATACATGGAGGGCTATGGCCGAAGCTTGCCTCAGAAATAAATGCCACTATCTGGATATCACCGGAGAGATAGAAGTTTTTGAAGCTTTAAAGGGATTAGGAAATGAATTCGAGAAAAACAGTTTGATGGCCATGCCGGGTGTCGGTTTTGATGTGGTTCCCTCAGACTGCCTTGCCGCGTTACTTCATCAAAAGATGCCAGATGCCACACACCTGGAACTGGCAATTTCCGGTTTGGGAGGGGGGCTGTCCCGAGGTACGGCAAAAACCATGATTGAAAATCTTGGGGAAGGCGGGGCCGTGCGCAGAGGAGGAAGAATTGAGAAGGTTCCGGCAGCTCACTTAACCAGGAAAGTTCGATTTGGGGATAAATGGAGGGATGTGGTTTCGATACCTTGGGGAGATATTTCAACGGCCTATACGTCTACGGGTATTGGTAATATTGTTGTATATGCAGCGGTGCCTCCAAAAAATATCAAAAAAATGAAATGGCTGAACCGTTTAGGTCCCATTGTGAGAAACGATAAAATTAAATCATATCTGAAATCTAAAATTGAGAAGAAGAAGCCGGGACCCGACGTGCGTGAGAGAAGGGGAGGCCGTTCTATGCTCTGGGGGCAGGTTTCAAACTCCAAAGCAGAGTCAGTAACTGCACTGCTTAAAACAAAGGAGGGGTATCAGCTTACGGCAGAAACGGCTTATAAAATTGCAAATAATTGCCGGGAAGGAAAGTTTAAAACGGGATTTCAGACGCCTTCAGCCGTGTACGGTGCTGACTTTATCTTACAATTTGAACAATCAGAAATCTCTTATCTCTAAAAAATCTAAGAAGAGGCAGTAATCTGTTTTGGTATTCCGATCAATAACTGAACAAATCGGTTGTTTACAGAACCATTCAAAATCAGCCGGTTATTGCTGATAGCGGTATCTGTGACCAAGATTAGTCCGGACTGTAATTTTTCTTCAAGGTTATGCATAAACTCCTGCCAGTATCCTACCCGAAGCCAGATAAACGGATTGTCGTGATTTGCACAGAGTGCATACCAGTTTAGCTTTTTGTCGGGTGAAGGTATTACCACGTCCTTTAAATCGGAGTGATGTAGTTCATGAAACTCTAACTGATTCATTTTGGCGAATTTTTTTAATGCCTTAGGCATTAAGTTTATATCCTTTATGGTAGAACTTACATCTTTTGAATCGTCAGTGTTTCCCGAATTAGATAGAATGCGAATGGCTGCAATCAGTGCAGAATCATCCAGGTTTGGGAATGTTTGAACGTGATGTTGGTATCCTTCATTACTGAGTTTTTGTCGAAGTGCCTGTAGCACTTTTCCTATACTGATGACACCATCGCGGAACTCAATGTCCTGTTTTAAGAACTCTTTTTTAACGGAAAGCTCTAAAATATTACCTGACATGTGATACTTCCAGTAAGTAACGCCGTAGTGATCCGGCTTGTTTTTGATTTGTTCGATCCAGGTTTTCAGCATTGTTACGTTACGCTCAAATACGTTTTGCGGTTAGATCGAAGTGAACAATAAGTTCATCATCTGCTTTAATCAGGCCAAGTAGCCCTGTAGGTGGCTCTATACCGTAATCGGTCATAAATATTTTTTTACTGCCACTCGCTCTCATTCTTCCACTTTCCAATAGTTCTCCTTCAGACAAAAAGCTAATCTCCCTGGTTACCCCTGCCACTGTCAATTCTCCTTTCACGATAAATTGATTTAAATCATCTGAGCCGCTTGAGCTGACGGATTCAGCATTTTTGTAGCTGAATGTAATTTTTGGATATGAATCTGCCTTTAAAGCTTTTTTCATATCACTGTTCATTCTTCTTTTTCCGCAGTCGAAGCCATCAACGATTATTTCTAACTCCATTGTAACTTGCTGCCCGGAGTTATCACCGTCGTTTTGATAAACTACAGCTTCTCCGCCATATTCATGAGCTATGCAGTCGAACGTGTTTACATTGGAGCTGCCTTCAATCCAAAGCCGGCTCACCTCTTCATCAGCGGTGAACCGGTCTTGTGAGAGAACTTCTCCTTCAGAAGCTGTTAGCGAAAACGCCCACAGGATGGTTAATATCAAGATCTGAAGAAGCTTCATGTTATGGATTAAAACTTAGTTAAAGTTCACATTGTAACTGATCACCATTTCGTCTCTTGCACGAACGGTTCCAAATACAGCTGTTGGAGGCTCAATGTTAAAGCTTGTCATAAGCAGATCTTGCTCTCCCTGAAAGTTAACGGAACCATCTGCATTCAGTGATGCAGTTACCTGCATGGTTACTTCTTGGTCAACTCCATTCGCATTAATAGTACCGGTTGCAGTAATTAGCGCTGATTCGCCCTGCACTTCAATTTCGTTTACTTCATTCAGGGTAAAGGTAATATTTGGATGATCGTCTGCATTCAAATATTTATGAATGTTTCTTGTTAATCCGCCTGAACCGGATTCAATACTCTTAACCGGAATAGTCAGGGTCATCTCTTTGAAGAGGTCCGGTGTCATATTTTCAAGGGTCATCTCTTCAACTTGGGCCATAACAAGTCGTCCTTCAACTTGCTCAACGGCAGCGTCCCAGCTTCGGACGTTGGCTTCACCGTCTATGTGCATTTGTGGTTGCCCCTGAATGTTCAGGGTTACGTCCTGAGCAAGCACCGAGCCGGCTAAGAACATCATTAAAAATGTGGTCGTGATAAGTTTTTTGAAATACATAACAATTCTCCGTTATTAAAAAAGTCTGCAGGGCTGTTTGCCCTGCAGATTGTAAGTTTATTTAGAAGCTAATTACGGCTTCGAGCATCAGACCGCTGAATCCTGCACCTTCAAGCGGGCCGGTGAATCCATCCCGAGTCTGGTTTACATATTCTAACTTGGTCATTACATTGTTGGTCAAGAACCAACCGCCGCCAACATTAACTCTTGTGATTTCGATCTCGTTGCCATTGGCAAGTTCACCTTCAACTAAGTTGTAACGTCCGCCGATGTAGAAACTTTCATTTGAACCAAATCTGTACAGAAGCTCAGCTCCATATTGGTTGAAAGATCTGCTTTCGGTTTCGGTTGCTCGCTGGCCACTTGTTCTTTCGAAAAGGCCAAAGAACTCCAGTCCCTGGAACTTAATAAATGGGTTGATCATGAATGAAGTTGCTTCGCCGCCAATAGGGCCACCCGGTGCAAACTGGCTAACTGTAAAGTCAGGGTTAAACCTACCGGTGGTAGTTCCGGTACCTTCAACATTGTAATAACGTGCTCCGGCAAGATCACCGCCATAGAGTCTAACTGCTTCACTTCCCGGGTTGTTATAAAAAGAACCTGTGAGACGAACTCTGAGATCCGGATTTACCTGGGTGTCATATCCAACTTTACCGTACAGTGAAGGTTTCGTTGCAATGTCGCGTTTAACGGTACTTTGGTTTGTCTTACTGTTAGAAAGACCAAGCATAGCGATGAAACCACTGTCTTTATAGTAAACTTCACCACCTACCTCGTTTGTGAACGAATCCATGATATAGTTACCTACAAAAGGATTGTATAACGCCTGACCATTGTCTGATCTCCTGAAGTGTGCGTCACCATAGTTCAGCGTCATGTGTCCAACTTTCATGGTTACCTTGTTCATCAGGTTATCAAGGAATCCATCCTGTATAAAATCGAGACGATCTACCTGCAGATAACCACCCTTCACCCATGCTTCTGTGTGATTTCGTGATGAAAGATAGGTTCGCAAGTGCATGCGAAGGCCTCTGTGCAGCTGAACATCGATGTCCAGGTTAGAGGTAGCAAGGTTGAAGTTTGGCTCAAGGTCCGGACCTGCTGCGTCATTTTCTAAAGCCTGAAACTGCAGTGTATTGGCACCGCCTATTCGAATTTTAAATCCGTCGTATTCAACATCAGTCTCTTTCGATGTTTCAAAAACGTTTATTCCTGTTTTATCAGGAGATCTAAAGTATTGTAAGTCTCGGTCGCTCTGTGCATTTGAGAAGTCTGCAAAGAGCAGAGTAATCATCAGCACAGCCATTGTCATTATTGTAGTTTTCATAACTATGTGGTATCCGTTTATTTATTGTTGAAAATTCTTGTTTGCAGTCACGTATGTGAATGCACTATCAATCGTTCAATCAAAACGACATGACTAATATCGGCAGCAGTTCGCTGCTTTGTAAGCGGTCATCTTCTGATCTAGCGATGGGGAATTCCCCGATACAGGTAGGAATTTCCCCTAATGCATTTCAAATGAGTGAAAAGTCAATTATTGTTTTTTAATGACTTATACATATATAAAACGTAAAAATACTTACTTATGAAAGGCATTTTAATAAAACAGACACTTTGGGCTTTATTAGGATTTGCAGCCTTTTGTTTGATTGCAATTTCCTGCAGCGATTCTTCAACTTCTGTACTTCCGATCGAAGATGAGTTAAAACAGTTGAGTGTAATTGAGCGGGTAATTGTGCGTTCTGAAAATAGTGTTTCTACATACAGATCTGGTGAAGAGTTCGACTCAACAGAAGTTGATGCGGGGTATTTGATGTTAAAAGAGAGGAAATTTGACGGAGATGTGATTATTCACTCATTCAGCTTGGTAAATGCCAGGGAGATATCCATTCGGCATGATACGAATAGTGTAACTCTTTACTATTAGCAAAGCTGAAAGGTTACCCGGAGGCACCTTCAACCCAGCGCACGGCATGGCGCATAAGTTCATTCGCGGTGTCGATGCGAAGCTTATCTTTTATATTTGCGCGATGACTTTCAACTGTTTTGACCGATATGTG
>SL_7KL_010_BRINEDRAFT_10001466_pt1 | contig 11295 bp, 10 predicted proteins | sample SodLak_010_BRINE_FD_10663 | JGI IMG/M metagenome (IMG submission 10663)
GCTTCCTTGGCATTGATATGACGTCTGATCACAACGTCACAACCGGAAAAACGTACCAGAGCGTGATTGAAGCAGAGCGCGCTGGTGATTATCTCGGGAAGACGGTACAGATCATCCCACACGTCACAGACGATATCAAACGCCGTATTCGTGAAGCTGCGGAGGGCACTGACGTTTGTATCGTTGAGATCGGTGGTACGGTCGGCGACATTGAGTCGATGCCGTTCCTCGAAGCACTGCGACAGTTCGCAAGCGAAGAGGAGCCAGAGGACATTCTATTTACTCACGTCACATTGGTTCCGTACTCGAAAAACGGCGAACAAAAAACGAAGCCAACCCAACACTCGGTCAAAGAGCTTCGATCGATCGGTCTGCAACCGGATATCCTTGTTGGCCGATCGGAAGACAAACTCGATCCGGAGACAAAGACCAAAATTGCACGTTTCTGTGATGTGCCGACGAATGCAGTCTTCTCAAATCCGGATGTTCCCGACATCTACCATGTCCCGTTGATGGTCGAAGAAGAAGGGTTGGATGAGTACGTGATGGAGCGGTTAGGAATTGTGGATGAGGCACTCCCGAAGGGTGATCGATCACAGCGTTGGCGCGAGCTTGTCACCCGCGATCGACACGGGTCGGTTGATATTGCACTTGTTGGAAAGTATGCCCTTGAAGATGCGTACATGTCGATCCATGAAGCGCTCAAACATGCAGGCATTGAGCGTGAAGTCGATGTGAACGTCTTGTGGGTTGACTCCGATGAGATGCGAGATCAGCATACCGAACGGCTCCAAGAAGCAGACGGTATTGTTGTTCCTGGCGGATTTGGTTCACGAGGTACAGAAGGAAAAATTGAGGCGATCAAATACGCCCGAGAGAACGACATTCCGTTCCTCGGTCTCTGCCTTGGGTTCCAGATGGCAGTTATCGAACACGCACGGAATGTCCTCGGATGGGATGATGCACACTCCGCAGAGCTTGAGCCGGAAACGCCGTATCCTGTTATTGATCTCCTTCCGGAGCAGCACGAACTTGACGATATGGGAGGGACAATGCGGCTTGGTGCTCATAAAACAGATATCAAACCGGAGACGCTCGCAGCGTCAGTCTATGAGAGTAACTCCTGTATCGAGCGACACCGCCATCGATACGAGGTAAATCCGGAATATATCGAGCAACTGCAGGCAGATGGTCTTACATTCTCCGGTACTGCTGGCCGTCGAATGGAGATTCTCGAACGCGAGAACCATCCGTTCTTCTTCGGCACACAGTTCCATCCGGAGTTCCGATCGCGTCCAGATCGGGCCAGCCCACCGTTTGTCGGGCTTATTGATGCAGTGCTTGCACAACCTGGCGTAGAAGCCGGCAGCGATGCCGAACCAGCAGACGACTCCGAACCAGTTCAGATCTAACTATGGTAAACGTAGACGAATTCATTGACGAAGCGACCGCAGAGATCAAAAATCAGATTGGTGACAATGAGGCAATCATCGCACTCTCCGGCGGTGTTGATTCATCCGTTGCTGCAACACTTGCATACGAAGCAGTCGGTGAACAGCTCACACCAGTGTATGTCGACACCGGATTGATGCGAAAAGGCGAGACAGAACAAATCAAAGAAACATTTGCCTTCATGGAAAGCCTCCGCGTGGTTGACGCAAGCGATCGGTTCTTTGATGCGCTCTCCGGTGTCATCGACCCTGAAGAGAAGCGTGCCGTCATCGGTGAAGGGTTTATTCGCGAATTTGAGCGTGAGGCAAAAGAGACCGGTGCAAACTACCTCGTTCAGGGAACGATCTATCCTGACCGAATCGAGAGTGAAGGCGGAATCAAATCCCACCACAATGTTGGTGGACTCCCGGATATTGTTGATTTTGATGGCATTGTTGAGCCAGTTCGCGATCTATACAAAGATGAAGTCAGAGAGGTTGCTCGCGCGCTTGGTCTCGAAGAGATCATCTCCGAGCGCATGCCATTCCCAGGGCCAGGCCTTGCAGTTCGTGTGCTTGGCGAAGTCACACCTGAGAAGGTTGAGGTGGCACGGGAGGCATGTCACGTTGTTGAGGACGAACTCGAAGAACACGACCCATGGCAGGCATTTGCTGCGGTGATTGGGAAAGGAACCGGTGTCAAAGGTGACAACCGAGTTCACGGCTGGATTGTCTCGGTTCGATCGGTTGAGTCACGAGATGGGATGACAGCACGGGCCCAGGAGTTGCCATGGGATGTACTCCAGCGCATTCAGAGCCGAATTACCGGAACCAATCAGAACGTTGCCCGAGTCGTGTATGACGTGACACATAAACCGCCGGCAACCATTGAGTACGAATAATGTCAGATACTCCAACCGCGATCGTTGCTGGACCGGATCTATACGATCTCGGTGATGCCCTCAAGGCCGAAGGTGTGGCCGTCTCTCGTATCACAGATATCGTCTCGACGGAGACGCTTGAAAACGCAGGTATTGCAGAGGCCGCACTCTTGGTGTTTACCGACACTGCGGAAGCAACTGGTATTCCGGTTGCAAAAGAGAACTACCCAGACGTTCGAGTTGTCGTTTATGCGGATGAGTCGCTTCCGGAATTCGTAAAAGGACAAGCCGATCTTGCGGTAGATCCCGCACTCCTTGATGCGTCAATTGTTGCTGAAGAGCTTGTTGGCTCACTCTAGCGCGTCGCACGCCGTTGTTCAGTAACAGGAACAATTATCTACTCTTGTGGCGGTGTGTTGTCATGGATTCTACAGCATGGAGTGTTCCGCGAGGGAACAAACAACAGTGGATCGAAACCCGTGGTGGTCGATCGGTTACAGTCACAGAACACCCCGTCCGTGGGGAGACGGTTGAATTTCTCAATGAACCGGACGACCCCGAAACTGGAACCTTGACACTCAAGTTCCATCTTGAACCGGGGCACACGGTTGCGGAACACTGCCATCCTGAACAGGTTGAAACATTCACCATCAACACCGGTGAACTTCGAGTGACGATCGACGGCAAAGAGCATACTGCTGGCGCAGGCGATCACGAGAAGATTCCAAAAGGCGTTCCACACAAATATACCGTAATTAGTGATGAACCAGTCACCCTCTCGGTGACGATGACGCCGGCACTCAAATTTAAGGACTTTGTCGTGGCTGAACATGCACTGCCGCGTGAATCATATCCAAAAGACGGGCTTAATATTCCATACTTTTCAGTTGTCACCGATGCATACGGCCCTGCAATTGCCGCACCGAAAGAGAACGCAGTGACTCGTGTGATGGGTGCGATATTGCCGACGATCGCACGAATCAAAGGGCTCAAGATTCCAGATGAGCCGCTCCCTGTACGAGGGGATGACTCACAGGAGCAGACCGCAGACGCAGCGACGGGTGACGCGCGATAGCGATCGGGCGACGCTCGTGCTATTTTGTTCCACGTAGGGCCCGTCAGTGCGGTAGCCACCATTTAATCCGGGTTAATTATCGTTAAAGCGTAGTTTAGAGGAGTGAATTCGGGTGTAGCGTCTTGCCGATTAATAGGGGGTGCTCGCATTGGCTGAGCCACGATGAAACTGAATCGACAATCACTGATTGCAGTTGGGTTGGCAGTTGTGCTTCTTCTGGCTGCCCCTGCACTTGCAGGAACGGCACTTGCAGAGACAGAGACAGAAGCGGACACTGACACTGACACTGACATTGGGAACGAATCGACCACTGGTGGGTTGTCGATCGACGCAGCCTACGATAATGGAACAGTGACGCTCACCGTGAGCGAGAACGAGAGCGTTGTCTCCGGCGCAAACGTGAGTGTGAACAACGCTTCAGTCGGTGAGACAGATGAGGATGGTATGATCGGGTTTGCTGTTGCTTCGGATGAGTCCTTCAGTAACAGTGACGACAGACGACCAAACTGCATCGACAACATACACCATCAACGGTGAGGAAGTTGTTGACGATACAGACGCGGATTCCGATGCTGGAAACGAAAACGAATCTGATGCAGATGCAGGGAATGAAACAGACACTCCAAATCAATCAGAGCGGGCAGGGCCACCATCAGAGATGCCATCACAGGTCCCAGATCATGTGAGCGAAATCCACTCGCTAATTAATCAGTTCCTTGGTGGATCGATCGACCAGCTTGGGCCGGCAGTCAGTGATGCAGCTGGAAATAACGGCAACGGACCCGCTGAAAATGCGTCCCCGAACGGCCAGTCTCACGCAGATGAGTCAGACGAGAACGCAACCAACGAGTCTACAACAAATAACAGTTCAGATACAACAGATACCGACACAGATCGTGATGACAATGAAGAGCGCAACACTGACACCGATCGAACCGAACGAAACGGCAATACAAGCGATCGGCCAGGGAATGCCCCAGCACACTCGAACGCTGGCGGCCGGTAACCACGTGTATATGACGCGATAACAGTATCTGAAATCGATCGACAATACCACCACTGGTCTGGGTGAAGGTATCCAAGGTGCTGTGACAGATTGTATGCACAGCAGGGGTGCGGTACCGATCGGGCAGAGCGGGTATTATAATCGATCAGTCGCATATGTTGAGTATGGTACTCGATCGATTCGACGATACTGTATCCGAACTTAACCCCGCTGACGGGGAGATTCAAACGGGAGAAGTCGTTGTGCGAGACGATGTGCTTGTCAAGTTGTTTGCGCTTGGACCGGGTGCGGAACTCGATCCACACGAACACGGAGACAGCACAAACGTCTTTCATATTCTCTCTGGAACCGTGACGGTTCTCCAAGGAAAGGGGGATGACGCAGTTTCAGAGATGGTCGATGCACCTGGTATTGTACTCCACGATCGGGGTGTAATCCACGGTGCACGAAACGATTCAGACGACGTTGTCTATTTCACAGCAAGTCTGTGTCCACTCCCGTAAACGTGAATTCAACCGGGTGAGAGGCACCCACATTCGCGTTTGCTGTTCCGTTATCCGGTATTTTTCATTCCTGCTGCGATTCCGTTCACTGTGAGTCGGAGCGTTCGTTCTTCGGCTTCTGTTCTGTGTGTCTGATCGAGCAGGTGTGTCTGTAAGATATTGAGCGGATCAACGTACGGATTTCGACGATCGAGGCTCTCTTGGAGCCACTGTCGCTTCAATAGCTCATCTCTGCCGGTGATCGTCTGCAGGTGTTCGACGGTTCGCTCATACTCGTCGGTGAGTTCTGGGAAGAACTTCTCTCGGAGCTCCTCATCTGCGAGATTTGCATACTCTTGTGCGATTTCCAACTCAGTTCGGGCAACCGCTTGCGTTGCGTTATCGAGTGTTGTCCGGAAGAAGTCCCAGCTGCCATACATTTCTTGCAGCGTCTCGATGTCACCACCGTCTGTGATATATGCGTCAATTCCAGCGGCGATCGAGTACCATCCCGGAATGATACAGCGAGATTGTGTCCATGAGAACACCCATGGAATCGCACGGAGGTCCTCAACCGTTCGTTCACCTGACCGGGATGCTGGTCGGGAGCCAAGATTGAGATCCTCGATGACTGTAATTGGAGTCGCCTGTTCGAAGTAGCGGACGAACCCTTTGCTATTCAGTAGGTCTCGGTATGCTTGTCTGGCTGCAGTCGCCATTGTATTCATTGCATCGGACCATTCCGTTGGCACCTCTTCGATCGGTTCTTCGAGTGCCTGCTGGCGGGCCCGAACCTGTGCATCAAGCATCTGTTCGAGATTCCGTTCTGCAATCCGTGGGCTGCCATACTTTTCGGCGATCGACTCACCCTGTTCGGTGAATTTGATCTGCCCGGTTACAGTCTCGTTTGGGAGGGCGATCATCGCTTCATTCATTGGGCCACCACCACGGGAGATCGAGCCACCACGGCCGTGGAACAGCCGCATTGTCACATCGTGCTCGTCCGTAATCGATGCGAGCCGTTTTTGATTTTTATAGAGGTCCCAGTTCGCCGCAAGGAAGCCATTCTCCTTGTTTGAGTCTGAGTACCCCAACATGATCTCTTGGGTGTATCCACGGGCGTCGAGTGCCTTCGCGTACGCCTCATTTTCGAAGAGGGTCCCCATGATTCGCTCTGCTCCATTGAGTGCATACTCCGTCTCAAGCAGTGGGACAACGTCGAGGCCACAGTGATCAGGGAGCGAAACAACACCAACCTGATCAGCCAAGAATAGCACCTCAAGCACGTGGCTCGGCTCATCAGTCATTGAAATACAGTAGGTGTCAATCGCTTCGACACCATACTCTTTTTGCCACTCACCAAGCGCAACAAATCTGTTCAAGATCCGTTCGGCTGTGTCGCCAATGTCGCCTGGATCTTCAGGATCAATGAGCGGCTCATCCTGCAAAATCGCCTCTGTGAGCAACTCAGTTCGCTCTTTTTCATCCATCGCTTGGTAATCAATTCCTTCGGTTTCGAGCGCATCAGCGATCGCTTTTGTGTGGTTCTTTCGATGGTCTCGAAGGTCCAAGCTTGCGAGCGAGAACCCGAACGTGTTCACTTGGCGTCGGAGCGGCTCGACAAACGCTTCTGCCACATCTTCGCCACCGTACGTTTTGAGGCTCTCATTAATCACTGTCAGATCCTCGATTAGTCCCGAAACATCCTGATAGCCATTCGGTCGAACATCGCCAACTCGATCGAGACGTTCTCGCATCAGCCGAAGCTTCTGTCGGTATGGTTCATCCGGATATCGCTCCGTTGCCTCTTCGACAATCCGCGGGAAGTGTTCTTCATCTGCACGGAATGACGACTTGAATGCCTCTGTTGTTGGATAGCGATCGCCATCCTGACTCAAGACTGCTGATAGCCGCTTCAGCGTGTCACGGTAGCGGGTGATAACAATTTCACGTTGACGACTCAGTGTGTCGTCCGTAACATCAACGGTTACATATGGATTGCCATCACGGTCGGAACCGGCCCACGATCGAAATTCGAACAGTTTTGGAAGTTCGATGTCCTCGTACTCCGCCGAAACAGTTGATTCAAACTCGCTGTACACCTCCCCAACGACGTCAAACAATGTGTTCTCCAGATACCACTGCACATTTCGTGCCTCATCTTGCGGCTCCGGGGGCCGATTTCTAACCTGCCGTGTTCCCCACAGGCTGTTTACTTCTGCGTCGATCTGTTTCCAGACGCGCTCTGCTTCTCGATCGGTGAGGTTGCGTTCATCAAGCGTTTCTAAGTGGCCTGCGATCGATCGGAGTTTTGCTTTGACGGTTGCACGTCGAGCTTCCGTTGGGTGCGCAGTGAATGTTGGCTCAATAAGAATATCATTAAGAATAGATTGAACCACCTCGTCGTCAGCGCCAGCCTCAGAAAGCGTCTTTACTGTCTGATCAAGGCTGTCTGTGAGCGTTTGCTGCTGGGAGTCTTCCCGGACTGCTCGAACGCGCTCGCGCTCCTCTGCGAGATTGATGAGTTCAAAATAGGTCGCAAAGGCACGCGCGACAACGCTTTCTTCTTCGGGTGGCAGTCGCTCAAAGACCGAGTGAAGTCGTTTTCTGGAATCTGTTTCCCCGTTTCTGTAGGCGATCGATGCCTGTCGCAGCGTCTCTACCGTCTCAAACGAGTCAGATGAGGTCTGCTCGGACAGCACGTCTCCGACTAATGCACCAAGTTCACGAACGTCTTGGCGGACGCTTCGATTGTGGAGTGACATACTGTGTGATATGCTCACCCACTCCTAAAAGCACCCTACATGCTCCGGAAAATTGCCTCACAACTGAGTAAAACAAAAAAAAATTAACCACGTACTTCGTCATGCTTTTTACCGGCCGGTACAAGGTTCTCATATGAGCGCAGACGACAAATATCCAGAAGAGTCCGGGCGACGGCGTTTCGTCAAAGGCGTTGTTGGTGGTGCAACGCTTGCTGGACTCGGTGTTGCTGGAACCGTGAGTGTGCAGTCGCTCACCTCCGCATCAGGGATCGGTGGCGGTCCTGTCGAGGCAATGACGATCGATCGGACCGGTGGTCCTGCACCGTACGGGATGCCACAAGTCCCCATTGAGATCGATGACGAAGGGTATATCCGCGGTGTCTGGCCTGAGGTTGACACTGAAGAGGTCCAAGGTGTTGAGGTTGAGATTGCCCGAGAAGAGCTTGGTGGACTCCAGTACTCACAAGAGTGGTTCCAGTACTGTGGACACCAGTCGTACGAGGGACTTGACCCAAATTTTGACTCGGACAACTACTTCAAATCTGATTCCGCACCGGGATACGACTGGCAAGCAGATGTCAAAGACGAGGGCGATCGGTTCCATATTGATGATTTCGACGATTACGAAGAGTGGGGCAACGACGTTGGAAATTCCGGTGTTGGAAAACCAGCAACTGCAACATGGAGGTCTGAAGATACCGACAACGTCATCCCAGTAGTGATTATTCGATCGAGCCGGATGGAAGAGGCGGCCCAAGAAAGCGAGTGGCTTGATGCGAGTACCGACGAAGGTGTGTTTGCTTTCGTCAACAAGTGTACGCACTTCTGCTGTGTGCCAGGATACAAACGAACTGGTGAATCCGCACGGTACAATGCAGAAGACCGAGTCTACTGTCAGTGCCACCAGTCGGTGTACGACCCATTTAATATCGTCAGCGCACTCTACATTGCCCTGCCACGACCACAGGACTGACGTACCACAGCACGATCGCCCCCGCTATTTTTCTTGATCCCGCCCTGAAAGAAGGTATGAGCGATGACTCTGCATTCACGTCTGAGCGCGAAACCGCGATCGAACTTCTTGAAGATGACTCGATCTCTGCGTTCTATCTTGGTGTTATTCGGGACAGCGAGGAAATTGACACGACATTTGCCCAAACGGCAGATTCACCGGAAGACGAAGGGTTACAGGCACTCTCGCTGTTAGCAACACACGTCCGTATCGTCGCAAATCAGGCCGGTGTCGATCCATCAACGGTTGCTGGAGATGCTGCAACGCTTGCCGGTCGACTCGAAGACCTCTCTCCAGAGGGAATGCGATCAACTGAAGAAAGCGAACCAGATGAGTCGTAGGGCCGACCCTTATGGCTCGTAACCGCTGAACGAGTCTGTGAGTGTTTCGATCGTTTCAAGCAACTCAGTAAGGTGGCCGACACTTGCTTTTTGGAGACGATCGGGATTCACAAAGATTCGAACCGGCTGCGTCCCGAGCGAAACAAATGAAAGCCCTAGCCGATCTGCAGTTTCTTTGAGGCCAAGACTAACATCTGCACGACCAGCATGGACTCGCCTTGCTGGACTTTCAAACGCTTTGAGTCCGAATTCGAATCCGGAGATTGCAGAAACGACCTCGTGGCGATCAACCCCGGCTGCGTCCGCATACTCTCCAATGGCGCTCGAAAAGCTTGTTCGAAGCCCGGAGTTCGTTTCTCGGTTCACAAACTGGAGTTCCTCTTCAACTAGCGATTCGATCCCAGTAACAGCGTCAGGATTCCCTGCCGGAACAACGAATCCCCACTCACGGCTCCACCCACCAATATCGATCGCATCGACCTCCGCTTGTTGTGGTCCCGCGACAACGGCAATGTCTGGGACGCCGTTGCGAAGGCGTCTGATACCTTCTCTGCTTCCAAGCGGGAGATATCGTGGGTTTGTAAGCGCATCAAGCAGTTGATTGAGCAGTGGGTCATCCTCACCGACACCGAGCAGTGGCGGCGCTCGCACGTTTGGTGAAAACAGTTCTACAGTTACCTGCTCGCCGCGATCGAGATAGCTCGTGTCTGCGTCAACCGTTACAATCCCATCAGCTTCAACAAGGCTTGTCGTTGCGCCCGATCCTTTATCAACCGGATACACGAGCGTATCACGGTCGCTATTTTCTACCAGTCCAACCGGCATGAGACGTGTCCGTCCCTCGCTGTAGCGTTCCACCGTTGCCATCTGTCCGCTTGTCGTCGCCGTGACTGGCTCTGGAATGCCTGCTGCGTCACGAATGGCAGGTGCAACAAACGTCGTAAAAATCGTTAACGCCGAAACTGGGTAGCCTGGAAGCCCAACGTACGCTGACTCGCCGCCATCAGATTGTCCCATCCGCCCAACAAGCATCGGCTTTCCTGGTTTGACCGAAACACCGTGAAGCAACAGCTCACCTCGGTCCTCGATGACACGGTAGATCACATCAACCGCGCTCGCGGATGTTGAACCGGAGGAGAGGACAAGGTCACACTCATCCGCTGCGGTTCTAAGTAGCCGCTCCATCTCATCATAGTCATCGCCTGCGTGGGGGTAGAGGACCGGGTTTCCGCCGGCTTCTCGGACCCCCGCAGCGATCGTATCGCTATTTACATCATATATCTGCCCACGACTACTGTCAAGTTCTTGGCCTGGACGAACCAACTCATCGCCAGTCGACACAATTCCAACTCGTGGCTTTGCTCGAACGGGAATTGATTTGTATCCAAGTGCTGCGAGCAGGCCAATCTCACGTGGGGTAAGCACGGTTCCGGGGCCGATCGCACGAGCACCGGCTGCAATGTCTGCACCTGCAGCCATCACACTGTCACCTGGCGCGACACTCGTTCGAATCTCAATCTCCGTTGTCTCACCAGCTGTTTGCTCGTCTGTTCGTTCGACAATCACCACTGCATCTGCACCCGGCGGCATCACCGCACCGGTGGAGATCTCCGCACACGTGCCCGGTACTACCTCTACAGACGGGGTTGTCCCTGCATGCACTGCATCAATCTGCTCGAGCACAACCGGATCCGCTTCGTCAGCACCGAACGTATCCCGTGCATTAACTGCGTATCCATCCATTGAGGCACGATCGAACCCCGGCACATCCAGGGTTGCATCAATGCGTTCTGCCAAGATTCGACCATCTGCGTTCGAGAGTGTAATCTCTTCAGTGCCAGGGTCTAACTCAAGCGTCTCGATCGTTTTATGTGCTACTTCGGGTGAAACAAGATCTTTGAATTCCCGTCGGTCACTCATGGTAGCGCCTCCCAGTTTTCAACTGCAACCGTTTCTCCTGCTCCGTATCCCTCTCTGTCTTCCGGAACCACAACCCAGCCGTCTGCAAGTGCAACACTTGAGAGGACACCTGAGCCGCTTGCGCGGGTTGGTGTTGCTGTCAGTCCGTCGTCTGTTTGTTCGGTCCTGACGCGAGCAAACGTTCGTGTTCCGGGTTCGCTTGGAATCTTTCGTAAGAGCGTCGCTGGTGCTGTTTGGACGGGCTCTATCGGAAGATTACCGACATGTTTGAGCACTGGTCGCAGGAACTGCATTGCATTGATAATACAGGCGACTGGATACCCCGGCAGCATGATCACCGGTGTCTCCTCAACGATACCAAGTGCAACCGGATGTCCCGGTTT
>SL_7KL_010_BRINEDRAFT_10001468_pt1 | contig 11282 bp, 10 predicted proteins | sample SodLak_010_BRINE_FD_10663 | JGI IMG/M metagenome (IMG submission 10663)
CCAGGGACGGTTTTCGACCATGGCGGCCTCCTCAATACTGCACACGCCGCTCGATATAGCGGAACTGGATGGTGGTAAGCAGGATGACGATGCCCATAAGGACGACGCTCTGCGCCGCCGAGGAACCAAGGTTCAGGCCCACGAACCCGTCGGTATAAACCTTGTAGACGAGGATGTTCGTCGCCTGGCCCGGCCCGCCGCCGGTGGTGGCGTGGATCACGCCGAACGTGTCGAAGAAGGCGTAGACCACGTTCACCACGAGCAGGAAGAAGGTGGTGGGCGAGAGCAGCGGGAAGGTGATCGACCAGAATCGCTTCCACGGGCTTGCCCCGTCGATCGCGGCAGCCTCCATCAGGGATTTCGGAATCGCCTGCAGCCCGGCGAGGAAGAAGAGGAAATTGTAGCTGATCTGTTTCCAGACCGCCGCGATGGTGACGAGCACCAGCGCGTCATTGCCGTTGATCTGGTGATTCCAGGCATAACCGAGCCCCCGGGCAATATAGGCGAGGATGCCGATCGAGGGGTTGAACATGAACCACCACAACACCCCCGCGATCGCCGGCGCGACCGCATAGGGCAGGATCAGCATGGTCTTGTATCCGTTTGCCCCCTTGATCACCCGATCCGCCATCACCGCCAGAAGCAGCGCGATGGCCAGCCCGGAAAAGGTGACGGCGATGCTGAAGCCGATCGTCACCTGGAAGGATGAGAGATAGAGCGGATCGGCGAAAAGCCGCTGGAAATTCTGCAGACCGACGAAGCTGGTGCGCAGGCCGAACGGGTCCTGCCTCAGGACGGACTGGTAGAGCGCCTGGCCCGCAGGCCAGATGAAGAAGATCAGCGTGATGATCAGCTGAGGCGCGAGCAGGGCCAGCGGAAAGGCGAAGCCTGCGAAAGTCACCCGCTTGTGCATGGGGGGATCCGTGTCAGGAAATCGGGCCAGGAAGTCGGGCCAGGAAGTCGGGCATGGCGAGGCCCGCGTCATCGACGAGGACGCCGGTCGCATGACCGGCGCCCCAAAAGCACGTGACGCGTCGGGATCGTCGCGCGTCAGGAATTGTCGGCTTCGAACTGACGCAGCAGGTCGTTGCCGCGACGCACGGCGTCATCGAGCGCGTCCTGCGCGGACTTGTTGCCCGACCAGACTTCCTCGAGCTCTTCGTTGATCACGTCGCGGATCTGAACGAAGTTGCCCAGGCGCAGGCCGCGCGAATGCTCGGTCGGCTCATTGAGCGTCATTTGCAGGATCGAGGTATCGGTGCCCGGATTGGCCTCGTAGAAGCCCTGCTCCTGCGAGAGCTCGAAAGCGGCCATGGTGATCGGCAGATAGCCGGTGACCTGGTGCCAGGCAGCCTGGACATCGGCCTCGCTCAGATAATCGAAGAACGCCGCCGTCGCCGCGTATTCCTCGTCGCTATGGCCGTTGAGCACCCAGAGCGTGGCGCCGCCGATGATGGAATTCTGCGGTGCACCCGCGACATCGTCGTAATAGGGCAGCATGCCGACGCCGAATTCGAAATCGGTATTGGCCTCGACACCGGCCTGGGCGGCGGAGGAGTTCATGTAGAAGGCGCATTCGCCGGTATAGAACAGCGGCGCGGGATCGGAGCGGCGCCCGCCATAGCGGAACACGTTCTCGTCCTGCCATTCCTTCATGTTGGCGATATGGCGCACGTGCAGTTCGCTGTTGAAGGCGAATTCCGTATCGAGCCCCTCGAAGCCGTTGGCATTGGTGGCCAGCGGCACATTGTGGAGCGCGGAGAAGTTCTCGAGCTGCACCCAGGACTGCCAGCCCGTGGTGAAGCCGCATTCGGCGGCGCCGGCCTCGATGATGGTGCGCGACATCTCCACGACGTCATCCCAGGTCGTGGGCGGGGTGTCCGGATCGAGACCGGCGGCTTCCATCGCGTCGCGGTTGTAGTACATCACCGGCGTCGAGGAATTGAACGGCATGGAGAGCATGTTGCCATCGGGATCGGCGTAATAGCCGACGACGGAAGGCAGGTAGACCGAGGGATCCCAGTCGCGGCCATGCTCTTCCATCAGGCGGTAGACCGGGAAGATGGCGCCTTCGGCGGCCATCATCGAGGCGGTGCCGACTTCGAAGACCTGCACGAGATGCGGCTGCTGGCGCGCGCGGAAGGCCGCGATCGCGGAGGTCATGGTCTCGGTGTAATTGCCGCGATAGACGGCGTTGACGCGGAATTCGTCCTGGCTCTCGTTGAAGCCGTCGACGACTTCCTGGGTGCGGTCACCCAGCTCGCCGCCCATGGCGTGCCAGAAATCGATCTCGACCGGTTGGGCCTGTGCGCTCGTGGCGCCGGCGACCAGGATCATGGCCGTCGAGGCGGCCAGAAGCGTGCGGGTGAAGGTCATGTTTCGCTCCGAAATACATCTTTCGCGCAGGGGAAGCCTGCGTCAGCGGGCGTGATGACGGGGTTTGATTTCAGGAATATGACAAACATTAAGTATATTATCGAAGCCGGCTAAAATAATTCTTGTTTTGCCAGCTTTCATTTTGCCAAATACATAATGCAAAACGGGCGCACCCGGTCTGATGCGCCCGCCCCGGCCAGTCATTGCGTCAGATCATGCGGCAACTTCGCTCCCGGCCACCGCATCGCCCGCGCCCGCAACCACATGGCCCGCTCCGGCATGCGCCTGCCGGATATTGCCGAAGAACTGCCGCGCGCTCTCCGCCCAGGTATAACCCTCCGCCGCTGTCCGGCAGGCCTCGCGGGAGATCGCGAGCGCCGCAAGCGCAGCCAGCCGCAGATCCCAGTCGAGCACGCCGCAGCGGGTCTCGCCGACAATGTCGCTCGGGCCGGTGACCGGGTAGGCCGCGATCGGCAGGCCCGAGGCCAGCGCCTCCAGCATGACGATGCCGAACGTATCGGTGAGGCTGGGGAAGACGAACACGTCCGCGCTCGCATAGACCTGCGCGAGCGCCTCGCCGCTCAAGGCCCCGAGGAAGACCGTATCGGGAAAGCGCGTTTCGAGATCGCGCCGCGCGGGCCCGTCACCGACGACGACCTTGGTGCCGGGAAGATCGAGGGCGAGAAAGGCCGCGATGTTCTTTTCCACCGCCAGACGCGACACGGTGAGGAAGATCGAGCCTTTGCCGAGCGTCAGGCGCATGTCGCGCGGGCGGAAGAGATCGGTATCGACACCGCGCGACCACCGCATGATCCGCCGGAAGCCCCGCCCGGCGAGTTCGCGGGCGAGCGAGGGCGTCGAGACCATCATGCCGAGCCCTGAGCCATGGAAGCGGCGGATCAGCCGGTAGGTCCATTCCTCCGGGATGGGCGCGCGGGCGGCCACGTATTCGGGAAAGCGGGTATGGTAGCTGGTGGTGAAGGGGATGTTGCGAGCGCGGCAATGGCGCCGCGCGGCGAAGCCGATCGGGCCTTCGGTCGCGATATGCACATGGCTGGGCGCCATGCGCTCCATCATCCGCCCGACCATGCGGGGCAGGGTCAGTGACAACCTGATTTCGGGATAGGTCGGCATCGGAAACGACGCGAAATCCTGCGGCGTGATGAAACAGGTCTCTGCCCCGTTTTCCCCGGCATGCGCGGCCATCTGTTCGAGCGAGCGCACGACCCCGTTGATCTGCGGATGCCAGGCATCCGTGGCGATGAGCAGACGCATGTGATTTTTCTCCGCCATTTCGAGCGAATACTGCATGCCGGCATTCTTTTGCCATCGAAATCGGAATGATGTTTCATATTCACTCACTAAACGCGGTAATACGGCTGTTAAATCACAGTTTGATGACGCTATGACAAGGCGCTTGACATGACAAAGCCTCCCTCCCTTGCGGGAGAGAGGCCTTACGGTAGTGCGGCGGCAAGCACCCGCCGCGTTCCTGTCCTTGAGGCAGCGATCAGAAATCCATTCAGAAATCCATGCCGCCGCCGGGCATGGCGGGGGCGGATTCCTTCCTGGGCAGCTCGGCGATCATCGCCTCGGTGGTCACGAGCAGACCGGAGACGGAGGCCGCGTCCTGCAATGCGGTGCGCACCACCTTGGCCGGATCGATCACGCCGAAGGCGAACATGTCACCATATTCCCCGGTCTGGGCGTTGTAGCCGAAGGCATAATCAGCGTTCTCCGTGATCTTGCCGACCACGACGGAGCCGTCGGCACCGGCATTCTGGACGATCTGGCGGGCCGGGGCCTGGATCGCGCGGCGCACGATCTCGATCCCGGTCTTCTGGTCGTCATTGGCCGGAGCCAGACCGTCGAGCGCCTTGATGGCGCGCAGGAGCGCCGTACCACCGCCGGGCAGGATGCCCTCCTCGACCGCTGCCTTGGTGGCGTGCATGGCGTCGTCGACGCGATCCTTGCGCTCCTTCACCTCGACTTCCGTGGCGCCACCGACGCGGATCACCGCGATGCCGCCCGCGAGCTTGGCCAGGCGCTCCTGGAGCTTCTCGCGGTCGTAATCGGAGCTGGTCTCCTCGATCTGCGCCTTGATCTGGGTGACGCGGGCCTCGATATCCGCCTTCGCGCCGGCACCATCGACGATGGTCGTATTTTCCTTCTCGATGACGATCTTCTTCGCCCGGCCCAGCATGTCGAGGGTGACGTTCTTGAGCTTGATGCCGAGATCTTCCGAGACGGCGGTGCCGCCCGTGAGGATGGCGATATCCTGCAACATGGCCTTGCGGCGATCACCGAAGCCCGGCGCCTTCACGGCGGCGATCTTCAGCCCGCCGCGCAGCTTGTTGACCACGAGCGTGGCCAGCGCCTCGCCTTCGACATCCTCGGCGACGATCAGGAGCGGCTTGCCCGATTGCACCACGGCTTCGAGCACGGGCAGGAGTTCCTGCAGATTGCCGAGCTTCTTCTCGTGGATCAGCACATAGGCGTCTTCCAGCTCGACGCGCATCTTCTCGGCATTGGTGACGAAATAGGGCGAGAGATAACCGCGATCGAACTGCATGCCCTCGACCACGTCGAGCTCGGTCTCGAAGCTCTTGGCTTCCTCGACGGTGATCACGCCCTCATTGCCGACCTTTTCCATGGCCTGGGCCAGATAACGGCCGATCTCGGCATCGCCATTGGCTGAAATCGTGCCGACCTGGGCGATCTCTTCATTGCTGGTGATCTTGCGGGCATTCTTGCGCAGATCCGCCACCACGGCCTCAACCGCCATGTCGATGCCGCGCTTGAGATCCATCGGGTTCATGCCGGCTGCGACCGACTTGGCACCTTCCTTGACGATGGCCTGGGCGAGCACGGTCGCGGTGGTGGTGCCGTCACCGGCGAGATCGTTGGTCTTGGAGGCAACTTCGCGCACCATCTGGGCGCCCATATTCTCGAACTTGTCGGAAAGCGTGATTTCCTTGGCGACCGTCACACCGTCCTTGGTGATGCGCGGCGCGCCGAACGACTTTTCGATCACCACGTTGCGGCCCTTGGGGCCCAGCGTGACCTTCACCGCATCGGCGAGAATATCGACGCCGCGCAGCATCTTCGTGCGGGCATCGGTGGAAAACTTGACTTCCTTGGCAGACATGATCGTCACTCCGAAAACGATATCTTCGATATCGGACAGGCCCCGTCAGGCGGCCTTCTGCTGGGCTTCGCTGGCGTCGAGAACGCCGAGAATGTCGGATTCCTTCATGATCAGAAGGTCTTCGCCGTCGATACGCACTTCCGTGCCCGACCACTTGCCAAACAGCACGCGGTCACCGGCCTTGACGTCGAGGGCGACGAGCTCACCCTTCTCGTTGCGCGCGCCGGGGCCGACGGCGACGATTTCGCCCTGCTGCGGCTTCTCCTTGGCGTTATCCGGGATGATGATACCGCCGGCTGTCTTCTGATCGGCCTCGATGCGGCGCACCAGAACGCGGTCATGCAAAGGACGGAACGTCATCTTTCACATCTCCTGAACGATCTTGCGAGATCGGTTGATCCTCACGGGGAGCCGCGCCCGTCACGACACGCGACGCCGCTCGCCCGGCGATCAGATGGGCGGGGCGATGGCGCCGTTCAAGAGCGGGGACGAAAAATTTTGGCACTCTCGATGAGGAGTGCCAAGCGGGGCCGTGAGGGAGACAGTGAGAGAGGCCGTGAGGGATTGGCAGCACTCACCGCTGAATGCTGCTAACATATTGATATAAATGATTTTTTTGTTGCGCTCTGCTAGCGCATTCGGCATCCTGTGACAAGGGATGAATCATCCCGCGATACGTTTTTTTCGCCCGTTCACGTTGCGCCCGGCGCAGAAAGGAGGTCCCATGTCGGAAAAGGTGTTGCGTCCCGATGGTGTCGTCAGCCCCGCTTTCATCAAGCAGATGCAGGGCTACGGCCTGATCACCGCCGATATTCTCTACCGTTTGCCCGACCATCCCGGTCTGTTGCAGAATTTCATCTGGCAGGAATACGATACCGCCCCGGAATTCCCGGTGCTCAAGCGCTTCCTCGATTTCTGGACGCGCGAGATCGACGGCCTGCTCCACAGCGTCACGATCGCCCATTGCGGGCTGATCAAGCCGGCGGAATTCAAGGCCGTCGACGGGGTCTTGCAGCTTCATTGAGCATCATGCCGTCAGGCGGATACCGGCTGACGGATACAATGATGCGCCGAGACATTGAGCAAGCCGGGCCTCCACGACCCGGCGCCCTCTCAGGGCGTGACCACGATCTTGCCCAGCGCCTTGCGCGCCGCGATATAGGCGAGCGCCTGCGGTGTCTCGTCGAGGGGGAAGACCTTGTCGACATGGGCCGAGATCACCCCGTCCGCCGCCCATTGCAGCAGGCGTTCCATATGCGCCGCCTGGCCCTTCGGATCGCGCTTGCAATAGGCGCCCCAGAACACGCCGCGTATGTCGCAGCCCTTGAGCAGCAGGAGGTTGAGCGGGATACGCGGTATCTCGCCGGCAGCGAAGCCGATCACGAGATAGCGCCCGCCCCAGCCCATGGAGCGCACCGCCGGTTCGGCGAGATCGCCGCCGACGGGATCATAGAGCACATCCACGCCCTTGCCGTCGGTGAGTTCGCGCAGCCGCTCGCGCAGGTTCTCCTGCGCGTAATCGACCACCTCGTCGGCGCCGCATCGGCGCGCGAAGGCGAGCTTCTCGGGCGAGGAAGCGCAGGCGATCACCCGCGCGCCGAGCGCCTTGCCGACCTCCACCGCCGCGATTCCCGTGCCGCCGGCGGCGCCGAGCACGACCAGCGTTTCGCCCTTGCGGATCTGCGCCCGGTCGACCAGCGCATGGATCGTGGTGCCGTAGGTCACCTGCAAACCCGCAGCCTTTTCATCGGAGAGTGCATCGGGCACCCGCGCCAGCCGCTCGGCGGAGGCGATCACGGCCTCGCGCGCGCCGTTATAGCCGCAATAGCCGCTCACCCGCTCCCCGATCTGCCAGCCTTCGACACCGGGACCGAGCGCCGCGATCACGCCGCAGAATTCCGCGCCCGGCGAGAAGGGCAGCTCCGGCTTGACCTGGTACTTGCCCTCGATGATCAGCGTATCGAAGAAATTCAGCGCCGCCGCGCGCAGATCGACGCGCACCTCACCGGGACCGGGTTCGGGCACCGGAATATCGGCGATTTCCAGATTATCCGGCGGCCCCAATGTCCGCGCCAATACGGCCTTCATGCGCACGCTCCCTGTGATGGCTCAAGGCCGGGATGAAACGGCTCCCGGGTACGCGAGCGCAACAGGCAAATCCGCAAAACCATGCGCGGCTGGCGGGAACCGCGCTCGCGCGAATCACGTGGATGCGGGTCGCACGGGCACGCCCGCGCCGGCGAGTTCGGCGAGATCAGGATGCGCGTAGGCTTGCGGATAGGGCATCGGCGTGAACGGGCCGAGCGGCACGACCCCGTTCCAGGACCGCCCGAAATAGCCCTGGCGACAATGGATCAGTGAGCCGCTTCGCGCGACACCGGGCAAGGCATGGACCCGGCAGAGCCATCGCCACAGATGCGGATAATCGAGAATCCGCGCCCCGTTCAGCTTCATGCGCAGATAATAGACCGGGTCGTGGCGATAGAGGGTGGGAAACAGCCGCAGATCGGCTTCGGTGAAATCGGCCCCCGTCAGGAAGGGCCGCCCGTCGGACAGCCGGTGTTCCAGATCGGCGAGCGCGTCGAAAAAGGCCGCGAAGGCCTGCGCATAGACGGATTGATCCGACGAAAAACCGGCCTTGTAGGCGCCGTTGTTGATGGCGGTGTAGATCTGCGCGTTCAAGGCATCGATTTCGCTGCGCAGGTCCGCATCGTCCGGGTAGAGGTCGGGCCGCGCGCCGTCCTCGGACGTGCTGCCCAGCGCTGCGGCGGCCTGACCGAGCATGCGCACGATCTCCGCGCTCTCGTTGTTGACGATGCGACCTGCACGCTTGTCGTAGAGGATCGGAAGCGATTGTTCTTGCGACCCTTCCGCCCGGTAGATCTCCTTCGCCAGCCGCACCCCGCGCCCGGTTGCGGTCTCGCGCGTGCATTCGGGCAGCGGCGCGCCGGTCAGGGTCGAGACCCGGTCCGGGGCGAACGCCCAGAGATTCGGCCCCTCGGGATCATCCTCGCCGGTGCGGTTGGGATAGACCACGTCCAGCGTGATGCTCTCAGTGAGGCCGAGCATGTTGCGGGCCAGAACGACACGGTGGCACCAGGGGCAGTTGAGCGCGACGTGCAGGTGGTAGCGCCCGGGCTCCGCCGGAAAGTCAGCATCGCCGATCGCGTGCCGGAAGCCGCTGACGCCGCGCACGAATTCGCCCTTGGCACGGCGCGCCTCCGCATCGCGCTGGTTTTCCTCGACGGAGATATCGGGCCCGGATCCGCTCATGGTCGCCTCGTCATGCCCTGTGTTCGGGGTTCTCGTAGCCAAATCGGCAGCCGGCCTTCCAGGCTTCACGGTCATTGCCCTGATCACGAATCCGCTATCGCGGGCGCAGACCGGGCGAATCGGAGTGAGAGCGGTCTCGACCGGGCCGGCTCATCGGCGAAGCAACGCGCCGGAGCGCGATATGATCCGATTGCGTGACCGGGGAAGGGAATGCAACACGGCACGGTGCAGATCCCGCGGGAGGCAAGGACGCGCAACATGCGTTTCGAAGCCCGAAACATGCGCAATCAGAGCATCAAGACGCGATGTGGGTTTGTTCCGGGAAGCTTGGTGGAGCCAGGCGGAATCGAACCGCCGACCTCTTGAATGCCATTCAAGCGCTCTCCCAACTGAGCTATGGCCCCACTGATATCCCGCAGCGTGGGAAGCCCCGGGGGGCTGCTGCGGGCGGCGTCGCGTCAGCGACGTGCGCCTGTTTAATCAGCCACGACGGGATGTCAAGTGTCTTCGTCGCTGTCGATGTCACCATCGATCAAACCGGAGACGTCATCGTCGGATTCCTCGTCATCCGGCAGGAAGGGATCGTCGGCATCGTCTTCCAGATCGATGTCGGGATCGGCGTCGGAGGTCGTCTTCTTCTCGGCGGGCTCGGCATCTTCGAGGGAGACGAGCTCGACATCGGGGGTGGCGACGGTCTCCTCGACCTCCTCCTCGGGTTCCGCTTCCGGCACGCTGCGCGCGCCGCCCTCGAAATAGGAAAGCGGATAGGACACACCGGTATAGGGGGAGACGACGGGGTCGCGGTTCAGATCATAGAACTTGCGCCCGGTTTCGGGGCAGGTCCGCTTGGTGCCGAGTTCCGGTCTTGCCACGGTTTCGAAACCTTCATGGTTGGTGCGAATGGATTTGGCCGCGATCCGGTTAGTCGCCTCTTGGCGGCTTTGTCAAATGCGAAATGCACGCGCGAGGCGTGACCTGTGCGTGCGGGCATGCTAACGACCCTTCCCGCAGGCCCTGCGCGGCCTGCCCATGAAAGCATTCCGCGCCAGGAAGACAGCCGTGTCGCATGCCGATTCCCCCGTTCCCGTGAAAGCCCGTTCCGGCAACGCCCTGACCGGATCCATGTGCCCGCCCGGAGACAAGTCGATCTCGCATCGCGCCTTGATCCTGGGCCTCCTCGCGATCGGCGAGACGAAGGTGCGGGGCCTGCTCGAGGGCGACGACGTCCTGCGCACCGCCGCCGCCTGCCGGGCGCTCGGCGCGCAGGTTACCCGCGAGCCCGACGGCGCCTGGCGCATCGCCGGCGTGGGGATCGGCGGCCTGCATCAACCGGAAGGCATTCTCGATTTCGGCAATGCCGGGACCGGCTCGCGCCTGATGATGGGGGTAGCCGGCAGCCATCCGGTCACCGTCACCTTCGATGGCGATGCCAGCCTGCGCAAACGCCCCATGGGCCGCATCCTCGATCCCCTGACCCGTATGGGCATCACCGTCGTCGATCAGGCCGAGGGCGGGCGCGTGCCGCTGACGCTCAAGGGCCCGCGCGAAACGATCCCGATCCGCTACGAGACCCCGGTCCCCTCCGCCCAGATCAAATCCGCCGTGCTGCTCGCAGGGCTGAACGCGCCGGGCACCGTCACCGTCGTCGAGAACCAGGCCAGCCGCGACCATACCGAGCGCATGCTGCGCCTGTTCGGCGCGCAGGTGAGCGTCGAGCCCCATGGTGAGGCCGGGCGGCTGATCACGCTTCAGGGTCAGCCGGAACTGCGCGGCGTCGAACTCACCGTGCCGGCCGACCCGTCATCGGCGGCTTTTCCCATCGTCGCCGCGCTGATCACGCCGGGCTCCGACATCATCGTCGAAAGCGTGATGACCAATCCGCTGCGCACGGGGCTGATCACCACGCTCATGGAGATGGGCGCCGACATCACGCTGATGAACGAGCGCGAAGACGGCGGCGAAGTGGTCGCGGATCTGCGGGTGCGCCATTCGGCCCTGCGCGGCGTCACGGTGCCGCCGGAGCGCGCGCCGGCCATGATCGACGAATATCCGGTGCTCGCCGTCGCCGCAGCCTTCGCCGAGGGCGAGACGCAGATGCGCGGGCTGCACGAATTGCGGGTGAAGGAGAGCGACCGCCTTCAGGCGGTGTCGGACGGCCTCGCCGGCGCCGGTGTGGCGCATCGCATCGAGGGTGATGATCTCATCGTCTGCGGTGACGGCACCGCACCGCCGGGCGGGGGGACGGCGCAGACCCATCTCGACCACCGCATCGCCATGAGCTTCCTCGTGCTCGGCCTCGCCGCGCCCGGGGGCATGGCCGTTGATGACGGCGCCATGATCGCCACGAGCTATCCCGATTTCGTCCCGGCCATGCGCCGGCTCGGCGCGGAGATCGTGGAGGGTTGAGCCGCATGGATGCGCTGATCATCGCCATTGACGGCCCCGCCGGTTCCGGCAAGGGCACGCTGGCGCGTCGGCTCGCGGG
>SL_7KL_010_BRINEDRAFT_10001469_pt1 | contig 11279 bp, 6 predicted proteins | sample SodLak_010_BRINE_FD_10663 | JGI IMG/M metagenome (IMG submission 10663)
GACAACTTGCGGACCGTGACGGGACCGTCGGTGCGGTCCTGCCACGGCCCGCCGGGCTCGACGTGCCCGGAGTAGTCGCCTGACGCTCCGCCACCCCCGGTGCCCGGGGTGGCGGCGGCCTGGTCGTCCGCGGTGCCCATGGCGCCCTCAGCCCTCGTGGTGCCCATGGTCGTGCTCACCGTGCTCACCGTGCTCCGCGGGCTCACCAGGCTCCCCCGGCTCGCCGTGGTCGTCGCCGCCACCGACCGCCACGGGCCGGTTCGGCCGGATGTTCTCCGGGGTGAGCTCGTTGCCGGAACGGTCACCGCGCTCGTAGGCGCTGGCGTTGCCGAGCGTGGTCTCGCCGATGTTCGACAGCGCCTCCTGGGTGAAGAAGGCCTGGTGGGCGGTGATGAGCACGTTGGGGAAGGTCAGCAGCCGGGAGAACACGTCGTCGGTGATGACCTTGTCGGAGAGGTCCTCGAAGAACAGGTCGCCCTCCTCCTCGTACACGTCGAGGGCGAGGTTGCCGATCTTGCCGCTCTTCAGCCCCTCGATCACCGCCACGGTGTCGACCAGGGGACCACGCGAGGTGTTGACGATCATCACCCCATCGCGCATCTTCGACAGCGCCTCCTCATCGATGATGTGGTGGGTGTCGGGGGTCAGCGGGCAGTGCAGGGTGATGACGTCGCACTCGGCGAACAGCGTGTCGAGGTCGACGTAGCGCACCCCGTAGTCACGGACCTCGTCGTTGGGGTAGGGGTCGTACGCGCGCAGCGAGCACCCGAAGCCGCGCAGGATGCGCGCCGTGATCTGGCCGATCTTGCCGGTGCCGATGATGCCCACCCGCTTGCTGCGCAGGTCGAAGCCGAGCAGGCCCTCCAGAGCGAAGTTGCCGTCACGGACCCGGTTGTAGGCGCGGTGCAGGCGACGGTTCACCCCGATCATCAGACCGACGGTGTGCTCGGCGACGGCGTAGGGCGAGTAGGCGGGGACCCGGACCACGGTGATCCCCCGCTCGGCGGCGGTGTCGATGTCGACGTGGTTGAAGCCCGCGGAGCGCAGGGTGAGCAGTTCCACACCCTGGTCGGCCAGCTTGTGCACCACCTCGGTGCCGATCTGGTCGTTGACGAAGGCGCACACCGCGTCGTGCCCCTCGGCCAGCGCGGCGGTGTTCTCCTGCAGGCGGGCTTCCAGGAAGGTCAGCTCGTGGCCGAATCGCTCGTTCGCGGCCTCCAGGGCCTTCCGGTCGTAGGGCTTGGTGCTGTACACGGCGATGCGCACGTTCGGCTCGTTTCCTCGTCGGGTCTGGGGGGCGGGTTGGGTCGTGTCCGGGGTCGCGTCCGGGGTCGCGTCCGGGGTCCGTCGTTGCCGGCAGCTTAGGGAGTGGAACCGGTCTTGGACGGGCGTAGACCCATCCGTTCAGCGGGGTCGTCACGTCCCCTGGGTAGCCTCGTACCGCAGGTTCGACCCCGAGCCGGTGCCCGTCCGGCCCGCTCTCCCACCCCGACGGACGTAGCCGTGGCCTCCTCCCGTACCGCCCCCGCCCGTGCCGCGCACCGCGATCGCATCACCGTGCGCGGCGCGCGGGAACACAACCTCAAGGACGTCGACCTCGAGCTGCCCCGCGACGCCCTCATCGTGTTCACGGGCCTGTCGGGATCGGGGAAGTCCAGCCTCGCCTTCGACACGATCTACGCCGAGGGGCAGCGCCGCTACGTCGAGTCGCTGTCCGCCTACGCCCGCCAGTTCCTCGGGCAGATGGACAAGCCGGACGTCGACTTCATCGACGGTCTGTCCCCGGCGATCTCGATCGATCAGAAGTCGACCTCTCGCAACCCCCGCTCCACCGTCGGCACGATCACGGAGATCTACGACTACCTCCGTCTGCTGTACGCCCGCATCGGGCAGCCGCACTGCCCCAACTGCGGCCGGCCGATCGCCCGCCAGACGGCCGAGCAGATCGTCGACCAGGTCCACGAGCTGCCCGCCGGCACGCGCTTCCAGGTGCTGGCTCCTGTGGTCCGCGGCCGCAAGGGCGAGCACGCGGCGCTGTTCCAGCAGCTGTCCACCGACGGCTACGCCCGCGTCCGCGTCGACGGCGAGGTGCTGCCGATCGACGAGGTCGGCAAGCTGGAGAAGAACGTCAAGCACACCATCGAGGTGGTGGTCGACCGGCTGGTCCAGAAAGCGGACCTGCGGCGCCGCCTGTCGGACTCGATCGAGACCGCGCTGCAGCTCGCCGACGGCGTCGCCATGATCGAGGTGCTGCCCACGCGCGAGGCGATCGAGGCCGCCCGCGACGCCGGGGAACCGGAGCCGCGCCCGGAGGAGCTCACCTTCTCCGAGCACCTGGCCTGCACCGCCTGCGGGGTCAGCTACGACCAGCTCGCACCGCGCAGCTTCTCCTTCAACTCCCCCTACGGCGCGTGCGAGACCTGCTCAGGCCTCGGGACGCAGCTGATGGTGGACGAGGAGCTGGTCCTCGGCGACAAGGACCTCTCCGTGGAGGAGGGCGTGGTCCTGCCCTGGGGCACGGGGGCGCAGTCCAACTACTACCGCCAACTGCTGCGTGCCACGGTGACCCACCTGGGGGCTGACCCGTCGACCCCGTGGCGCGAGCTCCCCGAGCACGTCCGCGCGGGCGTCCTGCACGGCACCGGCGAGCGTGTCCAGGTGTCCTACACCAACCGGTACGGACGCCGCCGGTCCTACCGGGCGCGGGTCGAGGGGGTGCTCGCGTCCCTGCGCCGCCGCCACCACGAGACCGAGTCCGATCACGTCCGCACGCAGATCGAGCAGTACATGCGCGAGGAGCCGTGCCCCGCCTGCGACGGACGCCGCCTCAAGCCCATCGTGCTGGCGGTGACCATCGGCGGTCACTCCATCGCGCAGCTCACCGCCCTGTCGGTGGCGGACGCGGACGCCTTCGTGCAGGACCTCGAGCTGACCGAGCGCGAGCAGCTCATCGGGGCGCGGGTGTTGAAGGAGATCCGCGCCCGGCTGCGCTTCCTCCTCGACGTCGGTCTCGACTACCTGACCCTGGACCGGGCCGCCGGCACGTTGTCCGGTGGGGAGGCCCAGCGGATCCGTCTGGCCACGCAGATCGGCGCGGGCCTGGTCGGCGTGCTGTACGTGCTCGACGAGCCGTCCATCGGCCTGCACCAGCGTGACAACGAGCGGCTGATCGAGACGCTGCTGCGATTGCGCGACCTGGGAAACACCCTGATCGTGGTCGAGCACGACGAGGCCACCATCGACGCGGCTGACCACGTGGTCGACATCGGGCCGGGCGCGGGGGAGCACGGCGGTGAGATCGTGCACTCCGGTTCCGTGGAGCAGCTCAAGCGCCTCACCCGCCGGTCGGTGACCGGCGCCTACCTGTCCGGTGAACGGGTCATCCCGCTGCCGCCGCTGCGTCGGCCGGGTACCGGTGCGGCGGTGGAGGTGGTCGGTGCCCGGGCCAACAACCTCACCGAGGTGGATGCCGCCTTCCCCCTGGGCACCTTCACCTGCGTGACCGGTGTGTCCGGATCGGGCAAGTCGTCGCTGGTCAACGAGATCCTGTCCAAGGCGTTGATGCGCCACGTGTACGGCTCCCGCGACCGTCCCGGCGCCCACGAGCGCATCACCGGTCTGGAAGCGGTGGACAAGGCCGTGGTGGTGGACCAGTCACCGATCGGCCGCACCCCCCGTTCCAACCCCGCGACCTACACGGGGCTGTTCGACCACGTCCGCAAGCTGTTCGCCGCGACGCCTGAGGCCAAGGTGCGCGGGTACCAGCCGGGGCGCTTCTCCTTCAACGTCAAGGGTGGCCGGTGCGAGGCGTGCCGGGGTGACGGGACGCTCAGGATCGAGATGCACTTCCTCCCCGACGTGTTCGTCCCCTGCGAGGTGTGCAAGGGGCGGCGCTACGACCGCGAGACCCTGGAGGTCCACTACAAGGGACGCACCATCGCCGAGGTGCTGGACATGCCGGTGGAGGAGGCGCTGGAGTTCTTCTCCAACCAGCCGGCCATCGCGGGGCACCTGCAGACGCTCTACGACGTCGGGCTGGGCTACGTCCGGCTCGGCCAGCCGGCCACCACCCTGTCGGGCGGCGAGGCGCAACGCGTGAAGCTGGCCTCGGAGCTGAAGAAGCGGGCCACGGGCCAGACGGTCTACATCCTCGACGAGCCCACTACGGGCCTGCACTTCGAGGACATCCGCCGCCTACTGGACGTCCTGCACCGTCTGGTGGACAAGGGCAACACCGTGATCGTGATCGAGCACAACCTCGATGTGATCAAGACCGCGGACCACGTGCTGGACCTGGGCCCGGAAGGTGGCAGCGGCGGCGGTCGGGTGGTGGCGGCCGGGACCCCCGAGGAGGTGGCGGCGGCCGCCGGCAGCTACACCGGCAAGTTCCTCCGCGAGGTGCTACCGGCCGGCGGTTGAGGCGGGGGGCGGGTGCTGTCCGGGGGTCGCTGCGATCCGCGGCCGGGGCGTGAGCCGGGCAGGTGCTGTCCGGGGGTCGCTGCGGTCGGCGGCCGGGACGTGTCCGGGCGGGTGCTGTCCGGGGGTCGCTGCGGTCGGCGGCCGGGACGTGTCCGGGCGGCTACACCGACCGATCAGTCCGGCCGGGCGCGGGGCCCCTGCCGCAGTCGCAGTTCCCGCGTGGCGTCCTTCGGCTCCTCAGCCGGCTCCTCGCCTTCGCGATCGGGGGTCCGCTCCGGAGTCTCCTTGGCCCGCGGGGCCTGGTCTCGCTGGTGGTCCGCAGCCGCAGCCAGCGGACCGGTGGGGTCGTCCTCCCCGGCCGAGCCATCGTCCGGCTCGCGTGCGGACGCATCCGGCGCGGCCCCGCGCTCGTGCCGCTGCCGCGCGGACCCTGCAGGCTCGTCCTCCGACCAGAGCAGCTGCGGGTCGAGGCGGCGGCGGTGCTCGCGGGGCGCCGCGGTCGGCTCGAACCGGCTGGTCAGCACCGGGTAGCCCGCGCCCTGCCCACCGAGGTCGACCAGCTGCCCGGGCATGCGGATCCCCGCGGCGTCGAACGCCAGCTTGAGGCGCTCCCGCAGCTGCCGCGCGAGGTCCCAGTTGCGCAAGGGTTTGGTGGGGATCACCACCCGGATCCGTACCCCCTCCGGGCCGAAGTCCTGTACCCCCCAGACCTCGGGTGGGCCGATGACGTCCTGTCCGTAGACCGGGTCGCTCGCCAGCTTCGTGGCGACGTCGAACACCAGCGCCTTGGCCGCTGGCAGATCGGCGTCCAGCGCCACGGGCACGTCGAGCGTGGTGCGTGCCCAGCGCTGGGACAGGTTGCCCACGCGTTGCATGTAGCCGTTGAGGACGTGGTGCAGCACACCGTCGAGGTCGCGGTAGGCGGTGGAGCGCAGCCCGACCCGCTCGACCTCACCGAAGCGGCCGTCCACCTCGATCCAGTCACCGACGCCGTACTGGTCCTCGATCAGCATCGCGATCCCCGCGAGCACGTCCCGCACCAGCTGCTGTGCACCGAAGCCGATGACCACGCTCACCACGCCGGCGCCGGCCAGGAGCGGTTGCAGCGGGACGCCGAACAGGTCCAGCACGAGGAACAGCGCGGTCAGCCAGATCACCACCCCGATGACCCCGCGCACCACCCCGGATGCCGCCTGCAGCCGCTGCAGACGGCGGGTACGGAAGCGCTGGGTGTCGGTGATCGCGCCCCGCTCGTGATCACGTTCGAGGCGTTGGACCGTGCGCTCCTCGAGCCGGCGGGAGTAGCGCTCGACGAACCGGCGCGTGAGCCAGGTGGCGACCAGGGCTCCCACCACGATCACGGCGAACCACACCGCCGTCGCCCCGACGGTCGCGATCCGCGCCAGCGGCTCGTTTCCGGTGAGCTCGAAGACCAGTTCGCAGAGCCACTCCGCCTCCTCCACCGGGCCGCACACCTCACGGACACCGGCCTGTGCCAACGGCGTCAGCATGACCCACCTCCTCGGGTGCACGGCAGCCTACGACCGCAAGCGTGTCCACCGCGTGCGCGGCCGACGACCCGCGTCCACCGGTGAGCGTCCACCCGTCACCGGCCACTGTTCATGGTCACCGTGCACCCGGTCACCGTCCACCGTCCTCCCGTCACCGGCCACCCGGTCACCGTCCGCCGTCCTCCCGTCACCGGCCAGCAGCAACCGACCAACCAACTGCACGCTGCCAGTGCGTCCCCGCAGCGGCATCCCCGCGGCACCCCCGCGGCATCACCGGGGACACCATGTCTCGCAGACACCCCCCGGTACTACCGACTGGTTGGTAGGTCCGGGCACGCCCCAGGGAGGCGACGGTCGTTGCTGTCGCGAACACGGCAGGAACGGGCCTTACGGGGGAGTCGCGCGGTGTCGCACCGCCGATCCTCGGCCGACCTACCAACCAGTTGGTCGTGTCAGGCAGGCAGCCAAAGAGGGAACATAGGGAGCGCAGCCCGAGCACGATGATCCGTCCCCGGCTGGCGCATCGCCACGCCGCCCAGTGGTGGGCAACGGCGCGAACGCTGCGACGGTGGCAGCGCCGACCGCCACTACCCTCGGCTCCGTGGACAACCCTGCGAACAGCTTCCGACCAGAGCCGGGCAGCGTCCCCGACAGCCCGGGGTGCTACCTGTTCCGTGACGGGGGCGGACGCGTCGTCTACGTCGGCAAGGCCCGCTCCCTGCGCTCGCGCGTCGCCTCCTACTTCCAGTCGGTGTCGGGCCTGGCGGCCCGGACCGTGGCGATGCTGGAGGCCGCCGCCTCCATCGAGTGGATCGTCGTCGAAACCGAGGTGGAGGCGCTCCACCTCGAGTACACCCTGATCCAGCGTCACCGCCCGCGGTACAACGTCCGCTACCGCGACGACAAGTCGTACCCGCACCTGGTGCTCACCACCTCGGAGGAAGTGCCCCGCGCCCGGGTGGCCCGGGGAAAGGTCGCGCCCGGGGACCGCCGCTTCGGGCCCTACGCCCACGCCTACGCCATCCGTGACACCCTCGACCTGCTGCTGCGGGTGTTCCCCGTCCGGACCTGTTCCCAGGGCGTGTACGACCGCGCGGAGCGTACGGGTCGCCCCTGCCTGCTCCACCACATCGACCGGTGCGCCGCGCCCTGCACCGGCGAGGTCAGCCCTGAGGAGCACCGGGAGCTGGTCGAGGGTTTCGCCAGCTTCCTCGATGGTGAGACCGCGCCCGTGCTCGCCGAACTCGAGGCGCAGATGCACGCGGCCGCGCAGGAGCTGCACTTCGAGGCCGCCGCCCGTCGCCGTGACCAGCTCCTCGCCGCGCGCCGCGCGATGGAGAAGCAGCAGGTCGTCACCGATAAGCCGGAGGACCTCGACGCCATCGCGGTGCACGAGGACGACCTCGAGGCCTCCGTCCAGGCCTTCTTCGTGCGCCGGGGTCGGCTCGTCGGCCGCAAGGGCTGGAGCGTCGACAAGGTCGAGCCTCTCACCACCTCGGCGCTGTTGACCTCCTTCCTGCTGCAGCTCTACGCCGAGCGTCCCGACGAGATCCCGCCGCAGGTGCTGGTGCCCACCCTGCCCGACGACGCCGACGCGCTCTCCACCCTGCTGGCCGATCAGCGCCGGGTGCACCGTCCACCGTCGCGTGGGCGCCCCGTGGACCGCGTGCGCTTCCACGTGCCACAGCGCGGCGCGAAACGCGATCTGCTGACCACCGTGGCGGAGAACGCCCGGGAGTCCTTCCAGCGCACACGCCTGCAGCGGGCCAACGACTTCGATGCGCGCACCCGCGCGCTGGGGGAGCTGCAGGCCGCCCTCCACCTCGACGAGGCCCCGCTTCGGATCGAGTGCTACGACATCTCCCACCTCGGTGGCACCGAGGTGGTCGGTTCGATGGTGGTGTTCGAGGACGGCCTGCCCCGCAAGAGCGAGTACCGCCGCTTCAAGCTCTCCACCGACACCAACGACGACTACGCCGCGATGCGGGAGGTCCTGCGCCGCCGTTTCGCCCGGCTGGTGGAGGAGCGGTCGATGCCTGTCAGCGAACGGGACGAGGGGCGCGCCCGGTTCGCCTATCCACCCAACCTCCTGCTGATCGACGGTGGGCCGGGCCAGCTCGCCGCCGCCCTGGAGGGGGTCGCGGAGACCGGTGTCGAGGACGTCGCGGCGGCCGCCCTGGCCAAACGCTTCGAGGAGCTGCATCTGCCGGGTGGGGGCGCGCCCGTCGTGCTGCCGCGCGGCTCGGAGGCCCTCTATCTCGTGCAACGGCTCCGCGACGAAGCGCACCGCTTCGCCGTCAGCTACCAGCGCACCCGCCGCCGCCGGGCCGTCACCACCTCGGCGCTGGACGACATCCCGGGGATCGGACCCACCCGGCGCGCTGCGCTGCTGGAGCGGTTCGGCTCCGTGGAGGCGATGCGGCGGGTCAGCGAGGAGGAACTGGCCGGCGTGCCGGGGGTGTCGCGTACGCTCGCCCGGAACGTCCACCAGCACCTGCACGGTGGGACGGACCCAGGGACCGGCACCGCCGCCGGAGCCCGTGAGGGCAGCGAGGGCACCGAGGAGCCGACGTGACCGCACCCACCCCCGACGCCGAGCCGCCAGCACCCCGACTCGGTGGCCACGTCAGCGACGTGGAGGCCAAGCGACCCCACATCCTCATCATCACCGGGCTATCCGGGGCGGGTCGCTCCACCGCCTCCAACGTGGTCGAGGACCTCGGCTGGTTCGTCATCGACAACCTCCCCCCGACCCTGATCGAGCGGGTGACCGAGCTCGCCTTCGCGCCGGGCTCCTCGGTGTCGAAGCTGGCGATCGTGGCAGATGTCCGGGGCCGGGAGTTCTTCTCCACCCTGGTGGACACGATCCGCGACCTGCGCCGCAGCGAGGCGGACGTCAAGGTCCTCTTCCTCGACGCCCAGGAGGAGGCGCTGATCCGGCGCTTCGAGGAGACCCGCCGCCGGCATCCTGCTGCGGTCGAGGCCGGCGTCGTCGCCGGCATCCGTGCGGAGCGGGAGCAGCTCAGCGAGCTGCGCGGGCTGTCCGACCTGATCATCGACACCACCGACCTCAACGTCCATGAGCTGCGCGAGCGGGTGCTCGACCTCGTCGACGACCCGTCCTCCGCGACCCTGCGCATCGACGTGGTCTCCTTCGGCTTCAAGCGTGGGACGCCCCGGGAGGCGGACCTGCTGCTCGATGTGCGCTTCCTGCCCAACCCCCACTGGGTCGAGGAGCTCAGGGGCTACTCCGGGTTGGACGAGAAGGTCCGCTCCTACGTGTTCGGCCAGCCCGCCACCGAACCCTTCGTGGAGGCCACGCAGCGGCTGCTCGATGTGGTCGTCCCCGGCTACGTCACCGAGGGGAAGCGCTACCTGACCATCGCCATCGGGTGCACGGGTGGCAAGCACCGCTCCGTCGCCCTGGCAACCGAGCTCGGGGGCTACCTCACCGACACCTTCGGCCTGCCGGTCGAGGTCAAGCACCGCGACCTCGGTGCGGAGTGAGTCGCCCCCAGCCCCTGCTGCGTCGCGCCGTGGCGATCGGCGGGGGACACGGTGTGGCCCGCACCCTCGGGGGCCTGCGCACGATCGCCGACGACGTGGTCGCGGTGGTGTCGGTGGCCGATGACGGTGGCTCGTCCGGGCGCCTGCGCCGCGATCTGGGGGTGCCTGCGCCCGGTGATCTCCGGATGGCCCTGACGGCCCTGGCCCAGCGCCGCCGCCTGGCGGAGCTCGTCAGCTACCGGTTCGACCGGGGCGAGCTGCGCGGGCACAGCCTCGGCAACCTGATGCTGGTGGCCCTGCAGGCCCAGCACGACGGCGACCTGGTGGCCGCCCTCGACGAGCTCGGGCTCCACCTCGGCGTCGCCGGCCGGGTGCTGCCCTGCACGCCGGCGTCGGTGACACTGGAGGCGCACACGGCCAGCGGTGACGTCCACGGGCAGGCCGCCATCGCGGAGACGACGCGGCTCGAGCGCGTGTGGCTGGACCCGCCCGGCCCTGCGGTCACCCCCGCCGCCGCCGCCGCGGTCACCGACGCCGACCTCGTGGTGCTCGGGCCGGGGTCGCTGTACACGAGCCTGCTGCCGAACCTGCTGGTGCCGGGGCTCGCGCGTGCGCTCGCGGCGACCACGGCCACCGTCGTGCTGGTCGCCAACCTGCGCCAGCAGCCGGGGGAGACCGAGGGGATGGACCTCGTCGACCACCTGGCTGCGCTCCAGGCCCACGCGCCCGGCGTGCGGGTGGACGTGGTCGTCGCGCACGAGGGCCCCGCGCCCAGCGGCGAGGGCGCGCCGCTGGCGGTCGACCGCGCCCGGCTGGAGGCGTGGGTCGACCGGGTGCACACCGCGGATCTGCTGGACGCGTACGACGGGCACGATCCAGGCGCGCTTGCCGCAGCGCTGCTGGCCGTGTGCGACGGGTGAGCCGTGCACGCCGCCTCCTTCACCGAGGTCGTCCGCCAGGAGCTGTCGCGGCTGCCGCTGGGGACCCCTGACGAGCTGCGCGCCGAGCTGATCGGCCTCGTGCGCACCGCCGGGCAACTCACCCTCGCGGGCGGGGGTGGCCCTCCGATGCTGTCGGTGGTGACCGGCTCCGGCGCGGTCGCACGGCGTGCCCACGGTCTGCTCGTGTCGCGCTACGAGGCCCGCCCGGAGCTCAAGGTCCGGGCCCGCTCCGGGGTGCAGCACGCCGCGCGCTACGCCCTGGTCCTGGGTGCTGGCGGGCGTGGGGTGGCGGAGGACCTCGGCATCCTCGACGCGGACGGCCGGTTGCTACGCGAGCTCGGGCTGCGGCGTCCCGGGGCCGGCGATCGCACAGGCCAGGGTGACAGCGCCGAGGTGGCGGTCAGCGGCGATGACGGTGTCGCGCCCGCGTTGCTGCGTGGCGCCCTGCTCGGCGGTGGATCGGTGTCGCGCCCGGGCCGGCCTGCCCACCTCGAGATCGGTGTCGTCGAGCCTGAGGTCGCCACGGAGCTGGCAGCGATCCTCGAACAGGTGGTGGGCGCGCCCGGCACCGTCTCCACCGCCGGACGCGCCCGGGTCGTGCTCAAGTCCGGTGAGCGCATCGCGGCGCTGCTCGCCGCGGTGGGGGCGACCCGGGCCTACCTCGAGGTGGAGGAACGGCGCCTGCGCCGCCAGCTGCGGAGTGAGGCGAACCGCCTCGCCAACGCCGACCGCGCCAACCTGCGGCGCACGATCGAGGCCAGCGCAGCGCAGGTCCGCAGCGTGGAGTCGGCCATCGAGCGGCATGGCTGGGAAGGCCTGGAGGAACCGCTGCGGGAGGTCGCGCTGGTGCGGCTCGCGAACCCGGAGGCGAGCCTGACCGAGCTCGGCAGCCTGCTGGACC